>CENJ01330793.1_pt1 | contig 15674 bp, 15 predicted proteins | sample 356161 | NCBI WGS metagenome assembly CENJ01 (sample SAMEA2619531, study PRJEB7988) | marine metagenome | biome: marine biome (ENVO:00000447); feature: surface water layer (ENVO:00002042); material: "saline water (ENVO:00002010), including plankton (ENVO:xxxxxxxx)" | depth 5 m
AACGCCTATCTGAAGCAAGACTTTGCTTCAAGTGTTTATTCGGGAAGACCGCGTTGAATGCTCAAAACGCCTGTTCTTGAGACCTGAACGAGCCCCAGAGGCTCCATCAGCTCGATGAACTGGTCAATTTTTGACGAGCCACCGGTCACTTCGAAGATGAAACTCTCCAATGTGACATCGAGTACGCGGGCGCGGAAAATCTCTGAAAGGCGCATGGCTTCCACACGCTCATCAGAACCGGTTTCGGCTTTGACCTTAATCAGGGCGAGTTCGCGCTCAAGGCCAGCCGGAGACGTGGTGATGTCGATCACGCGGGCAACAGGAACAAGGCGCTCAAGCTGAGCTTTGATCTGCGCGATAATCTGCACAGTACCTGTCGTTACGATGGTGATACGCGATTGGTGAGCCTTGCGGTCCACCTCAGCCACGGTGAGACTTTCAATATTGTATCCGCGCGCGGAGAACAGGCCGACGACGCGAGCCAGCACGCCCGGTTCGTTGTCTACAATAGCAGCCAATGTGCGTCGTACGATCATGTCAGCGGAATGATCATCGATGAAATAGGCGCTTTGCGGGGAGGGAGTGCTTGTCGTGTTGCTCACGTCTTATGTCCTGTTCAGGCGTCTGCGGGTAGTGATTGTTCTGAACGTATCGCGTCCAGCGATAATCAATGTGATGCATTTAAATGCCGGGTGGCGAGTGAATAATCATCACGCCTCCCGGCTGTTCGTGCTGCGGTTAAACCAATACCTTGCCGGCTTCGTCGATTTCATCGCCGGTGATCTTTCCAAGGATCATCTCATTGTGCGCTGCGCCTGATGGTATCATCGGGAAGCAGTTTTCATCCTTGGTCACGAGGCAATCAAACAGTACCGGACCGTCGTAATCGATCATTTCCTGAATGGCGGCATCGAGATCTTTCGGATCGCGACATTGAATGCCATGGCCGCCATAGGCTTTGGCCAGTGCAACAAAGTCCGGAAGGCTGTCGCTATAAGAGTGTGAATAGCGCTCGCCGTGCAGCAATTGCTGCCATTGGCGCACCATGCCCATCCATTCATTGTTCAGAATGAAGATTTTGATCGGCAGGTTGAACTGAACCGCTGTCGACATTTCCTGCATGCACATCTGAATAGAGGCTTCGCCTGCAATGTCGATAACGAGAGCATCCGGGTGCGCCGCCTGAACGCCAAGCGCTGCTGGCAGACCATAGCCCATTGTACCGAGACCGCCAGATGTCATCCAGCGATGCGGCTCTTCGAAATGGAAGTGCTGCGCCGCCCACATCTGGTGCTGGCCGACTTCGGTCGTGATGTAGGTGTCTTTCGCTTTCGTCAGCTCATAAAGACGCTCAATCGCATATTGCGGTTTGATCTGGTCTTCGAGCTTGTCATAGGCAAAGCCTTTGCGGTCACGCCATCCGTTGATCTGGCTCCACCACTCGCTCAGATCATTGCGCGGGTGTTGTTGCTGTTGCCAGCCCTGAAGGAGCGCGTTGATCGCTTTGCCTGCGTCAGCAATGACCGGAACATCAACGCGAACCGTCTTGTTGATGGAAGACGGGTCGATATCAACGTGGATCTTCTTGGAATTTGGTGAGAACGCATCAAGGCGACCGGTTACACGGTCGTCAAAGCGAGCGCCAAGGCAGATCATAACGTCACAATCATGCATGGCGTGATTGGCTTCATAGGCGCCGTGCATGCCAACCATGCCGAGCCAGTTCTTGCCGGAAGCCGGGTAAGCGCCAAGACCCATCAGCGTAGAGGTGATCGGGAAATTGGTTTCCGCAACCAGCTGACGCAGAGCCACGCTCGCCTCTGTACCAGAGTTGATAATGCCGCCACCTGTATAGAAGACAGGGCGACGGGCCTGACGCATCAGTTCCAGCGCAGCTTCAATGCTCGCCTCATGCGGCTCAGACGCCGGATGATAGGTCTTATGCTTTGCGCCAGTCGGGCCGGTGTAGGTGCCGGTCGCGAACTGAATGTCTTTCGGAATGTCGATGACAACCGGGCCGGGACGGCCAGTGGTCGCGATCAGAAAGGCTTCATGCATAACGCGCGCAAGGTCGTTCACATCGCGAACGAGGTAATTGTGCTTCGCGCAGCAGCGCGTAATGCCAACTGTGTCGCATTCCTGAAACGCATCAGTGCCGATGAGATGGCTTGGAACCTGGCCGGTGAGGACAACCATTGGAATGGAATCCATCATCGCGTCCGCAATCGGCGTAACCATATTCGTCGCGCCAGGGCCAGACGTTACAAGGCAAACGCCCGGCTTACCGGTAGAACGCGCATAGCCCTCAGCCGCATGGCCTGCACCTTGTTCATGGCGAACGAGAATGTGCTGTAGCTCAGGCGTGGAGAACAGTGCGTCATAGATAGGTAGGACCGCGCCACCCGGATATCCGAATAGCGTTTCCACACCCTGATCGCGAAGCGCACGTACGACGATTTCAGCACCTGTCATCGTCAGTTCCGTTTCTCCGATCATATCTTGCCTGTCCATTTCTACCATTCCCGTGTTTGGGCCATTAGCCGGTAATTTAAACAAAAATAAAGGGGCCCACTGAGCCCCTTGCATAACCGCGCCTGCGCTGAAGTGATCTCACTCCACCGGCAGGCGCTTTCTCACGACGACGAGCAGTTTGCTCATAGTATTCCTCTTAACCAAGGTCTATAGGTTATCTTTTCGAAAAAGCGCCGTCAATCTCTTTAAAAAGGGCAGAAATAACCTTTTGTCGCACTTCTGGCTCAATTGATGGGATTCTTGGCCAGAATGGGAATTGATGCGAGATCCAGGTGAATTGCCGTTTGGCATAACGGCGCGTGTCACGCTTGGCGTATTCGGCCGCCAGATCCGCGCTCAGTTCCCCGCGAAGATAGGCCAGAAGCCACGGCATGCCATGCGCCTTCATAGCGGGAAGTGACGGGTCCAGATTACGCTCCGCCAATTGCCGCGCTTCATCCATTGCACCTTCCATTAACATGCCGGCAAAGCGGCGGTCGATACGCGCATAGAGACGACTACGCGGCGGCGTAAGAGCAACGCCCATCCAGTCACCATCAGATAGCACAGGCGGTGTGCGCCGTTCATGATAGCTGGAGAGCGGTTTTCCAGTCGCCGACCACACCTCAAGAGCGCGAGAGATGCGCTGTTTGTCGTTCGGTTTGATCTTCTCTGCGCTGGTGGCGTCGATTTCAGAAAGTTTGGCATAGGCGTATTCCACGCCTTGTTTTTGCACCATGGCGCGAATGTCGGACCGTGTATCTTCCGGAATCGGTGGGATTTCAGAAAGGCCCTGTGTCAGCGCCAAAAGGTGCAGGCCGGTACCGCCAATAATGATGGGGACACGACCGCGCATTTGTATCTGACGGATAACCGTGCGGGCATCGCTCAGCCAGCTGCCAGCCGACCCGGCCTCGGACGGGTCTTTATAGCCGAACAAATGGTGAGGGACTTCAGCCATTTCCTCGTCAGACGGTCGCGCGGTCAGAACACGCAGCCCACTATAGACCTGCATGGAATCGGCGTTTACGACCTCACCATCCAGTCGTTTCGCAATATTGATTGAAATTTGGGTCTTGCCGCTGGCGGTGGGACCGTGGATTAGGATGGCTGGGCGCATCACGCCAGATTAGACTGTTTGAAGGATTTGTGAAACCCAATCATGAGCACCACATCATCTGCCGCTTCCGCCGACGCCTCTGTTTTGTTTGCTGTTGTCATCGTTTCCCATGATGGCGAGCGTCACGCTGCGCCAGAACGCCTGCAATCTGCGAGCATTCGCATTCTCGGACCAGGCGCTATGGAATTTCGTCTTCCGCTTTCCGAAGATGAAGCTGAAGCGCTTTCTGGCGAGTTGGAAGCCGAACTCGGTGCTGGATTCGACGTATTTATTGGTCCGGATGAAGGCCGCGCGAAGAAACTTCTGATCTGCGATATGGATTCAACCGTGATTGGCCAGGAATGCATTGATGAGCTGGCCGATTATGCGGGTATCAAATCGGAGATTTCGAAGATCACAGAACGCGCCATGCGTGGCGAGCTGGATTTTGAAGCGGCGCTGACAGAGCGCGTCGGTCTGCTGAAAGGACTTTCAGTTTCGGCGCTCCAGCAATGCTTTGATGAGCGCATCACGCTGAACCCGGGCGTGAAGACGCTGACGGCGACCATGAAAGCGCGTGGCGGCAAGTGTCTGCTCGTGTCTGGTGGCTTCACCTATTTCACATCGCGCGTGGCGAAAGCTGCAGGCTTTGACGAAAACTACGCCAATACGCTGGAAATGGATGAGAAAGCGCTGACCGGTGAAGTTGGTCGACCTATTCTTGGCCGTCAGGCTAAGCTGGACCGACTGAACGAAGCCGTCGCAGCGATGGGAATCACCGATGCTGACGTGATCTCCATGGGGGATGGCGCAAACGATATGGCGATGATTGAAGCCGCAGGCATGGGCGTTGGCTATCATCCGCACCCGGTTCTGGCCGAAGCGGCGAATGCCGTCATCAAAGGGCCATCGCTTGCGACAGCGCTCTATTTCCAGGGCATTCCGAAATCAGAATGGGTGGTTGTCGAAGACTAACCGCCCGATCAGCTTTCAAGTTCGAGGGCGTAGAAAGAGACGCGGCCATGGCGCACCACTTTTACGAGGAGGGGGTCAGAGCCGCCCTCTAATTCCAGAAGTTCGTCTGCATCTGCAGGGGATGTCACGGGCTGGAACGCGATTTCAGTGATGACATCGCCCTTTTCAAGCTGGCCGTAAGACGGGCCATCCGGATCGACCAGATCGATCAATGCGCCTTCAACCGGGGTAGGGATCTGCCAGCGGCGACGAGCTTCTTCCGTCACTTCGATCAGTACCAGACCATACGCATTCGCGCCGGCAAACAGCGCTGGTGGCATGTCGTCTTCAACGTCTTCTGGCAGCTCTTCTTCGCGTTCGCGCAGGGTGACTGTGAGTTCCTGGCGGCGCTCACCACGGATGATGTTCATCCGCATTGGTTCACCCAACTCGGCTTCCGCGACCATGCGAGACAGCTGGCGGGTTTCGGTGATGAGAGAGCCGTCAAAGCGCAGAATTAGGTCACCTACTTCAATGCCAGCTTCTTCACCCGGGCTGTCCTCTGTGACTTCTGTCACGATGACACCAGCGGCGTTGGTCAGGCCGTAAGTGCGGGCCAGTGCCATATCGACGGCCTGAATATTGATACCCAGATAGCCGCGACGGACGCGACCTTCCTCGATCAGCTGGTCCACAATGTGTGAGGCGAGGTTGGACGGTACGGAAAAACCAATACCGACAGAGCCACCGGTTGGTGAAATGATCGCCGTGTTTACGCCGACAACCTCGCCGGAGAGGTTGAACAACGGACCGCCGGAGTTACCGCGGTTAATCGCGGCGTCCGTCTGAATGAAATCGTCGTAAGAGCCCGCGTTGATGTCGCGGCTGCGCGCAGAGATGATGCCGGCAGACACAGAGCCGCCAAGGCCGAACGGGTTGCCGATCGCAATCACCCAGTCGCCAACTTCAGCTTCATCAGAATCGGCAAATGACAGGGCAGGCAGGGCTGCGCGTGGTTCAATTTTCAGAACAGCAATGTCGGTGTCGGCGTCACGACCCACGAGTTCGGCCGGATAAGTACGTCCATCAGCGAATGAGACCTCGATCTCATCAGCGCCTTCAATCACATGGTTGTTTGTGACGATGAAACCGGTCTCGTCGATTACGAAACCAGACCCAAGTGAGGATGTGCGTCGGAAGCCATCACCATCTCGACCGAAAAGGTCGTTGAAGCGCTCCATTGGCGAACCTTGCGGAAACTCCGGAAGGCCTGCCTCGATCACGCGCTGTGACGTGGAGATGTTGACGACGGATGGCATGAGGGTTCGGGAAAGCTCTGAAAACCCGTCAGGTGTACGATGATTGTCGACCTGAAGGCTGGTCTGCTCGGCGGTCGTTTGAGCAAACGCAGTGCTCATGCTGGCCAGCGCTGCAACCGATAAACCGATGACAATCTTGTTCAGACTCATGAAGTTTCCCAATTTCCTCTAACCGTCAGCTTCAGTCTTAAGCAGGTATATCCATTCCGGCAATTGGCCAGATGGTAAGTTTAAATAGTTGAGTCGCTCTATCGGAAGAAACGTGCAGCGATGTAGATCAGCACAGCACCCAGCGTGGCCGCGATTATTCCGCTCTGGCGCACCTTGTCCTCTTCGGTGCCGATCAGCATGGCAGCAAGCTTCTTCATGAAGATTGGGGCGATGGCATACAAAAGGCCTTCTACAGCGAGTAGAAGGCCTAATGCGAAGATGAAAATGCTCATCACGAAGACGCTTAGCGGCCGCTTGCGGCGCGGGCACCTTCAATGAAGACACGGCAGATATCGAGCTCTTCAGAGTCGACCACCACAACAGTGCCTTCCTGAATAGCGCGCTCACACGCAATCAGACCACGTTGAAGGCGGAAGAAGCCAATGTCCCGGCCATATGCTTCAGCATAGATACGGTTGGCTTCAGCGTCGCCAGCACCACGAATTTCCTCGGACTGCTGGTTTGCTTCAGCGCGGATAACCGTTTGTTCGCGGTTAGCCTGAGCTTCTATCAGAAGCGCCTGCTCATCACCTTCAGAACGGATGCGCTGGGCTTCCTGCTCACGTTCTGAACGCATGCGCTCGTAAATGCCTTCAGCAACGGCAACTGGAAGGTCAGCCTGACGGATACGTACGTCGATAATATCGATGCCTGTACCATTCAGCGCCTGGTTCACGTTGAGGCGGATTTCATTCATCAGAGCCACACGCTGACCTGAAATGATTTCCGGGACTGGAACCTGACCAAGTGCGTTACGAATATTGGTTTCGGTGAAGCGCTGGATCTGACCAACAGCATTACGCTCCGTACGGAAGCGCTGATAGAAGGTCAGTGGATCAACAATCCGCCAGCGGACAAATGCGTCCACGGTCAGGCGGCGTTGGTCGGACGCCAGAACTTCAATGTTCGCAATATTGCTACCGATGTTCTTACGGTCGAGTTTGATGACCTCTTCCCATGGCAGTTTGAAGAACAGGCCAGCTTCGTCGATTTCTTCGCCGGATTCAGAAAGCTGGTACTCATTGCGCACGGCAACCGGGTTACCGAATTGCAGGACGAGTGCCTGCTGGTCCTGACGAACCGTATAGAAGCTGTTGAGGCCCGCGAGTGCAGCAATGCCAAGCGCGACGAGCAGAATTACAAGAGTCGTTCTCATATCATCGTCTCCTTAGTTGGCCGTTGCACGGCGTGTTGCGTTATCGAGCGGAAGGTAAGGGACGGCACCTGACTGGTTATCCAGTACGGTGTTCTCCGTGTTACCAAGCACACGTTCCCATGTTTCCAGATACATACGTTCTGTCGTCACTGTCGGGTTCTGTGCGTATTGCTCATAAATCTGCGAGAAGCGAGATGCCTGACCCGTTGCTTCAGCAACGATCTGAGACCGGTAAGCTTCTGCAGCTTCGATGATCTGAGAGGCTTCACCACGTGCTTCCGGAACGACCTGGTTGGCGTAGCGATCAGCACGGTTGATGCGTTGTTCAGCGTCTTGCTGTGCCACGTTCACATCGTTGAACGCTGCGATAACAGGTGTTGGCGGGTCGCCGCGGGCAATGTTGATTTCAAGGATATCAACGCCTGCGCCATACTGGTCGAGCAATTGCTGGGTAAGATCACGGACCTGACGGGCGACTTCGGCACGTTCTGTCGTGATTACGCGCTGCAATTCGCTGCGACCAACGACTTCACGCATCACAGATTCAGCCACCATCTGAACGGTATCTTCAGGGTTCTGAACGTTGAGGATGAAGTCCTGCGGGCTCTCAGTGCTGACTTTCCAGACAACGGAGAACTGAACGTCGGCGATGTTTTCATCAGCCGTCAGCATCAGGCTCTCTTCTGCATTGTCACCAATGCGAACTTCGCGCTGGCTCTCAACTTCGATCAGATCGTGAGACTCAATCGGCTGAGGAAGGTGAAGGTGGATGCCAGAGGACAGGTTGCGCTGCCATTTGCCGAACTGGAACACAGCCGCCTGCTGGCCCGCATCAACAACCACAACGCCGGTAGACGCCCACGCAATGAGAAGCGCACCAACGAGAATCAGAGCGCCAGCAATACCAAGACCTTTGCCGCCACCGGAAGAACCGCCGCCATTGCCGCCGCGACCGCCCCAGGCGCCTTTGAAACGTTCCTGAACCTTACGCAGCTGGTCTTCGAGATCGTCACCTTGTTTTCCACCATTGGGTTTTCCCCATGGTGAATTGTTGCCGTCTCCGTTAGAACCTCCGCCAGATCCCCAGGGGCCGTCCCCTCCGCCTTTTTGGTCGTTCCAGGGCATATGATGCCGCTCCTTTGTGTCTATATGTCCGACTGTTATGTGGATTCAGTCTGCTATCTAGTCATTGTTTGTGCAATTTGCCACCGAGAGCATCAAGATATGCGTTTGTTTAGTTCGAATAGAAATTACTCTGCAGAGGTCAACCAGTGCCTGCAAGGGGTGAGGGACCCTGTTACTGAAAAGAGTTTGCCGTCCTCCGGGCGTATTGATTCTCTCGTTGTGACGGAAAATGGTGATGTAACGCTTGCGTTGACGGCTACGCCTCAGACGGTGGAGGCAGACGAACGCCTGCGTTATGAAGCCGAACAAGCCATTCTTGCGATCAAAAAGATCGGGTCAGTGCGCGTGCTTCTGACGGCGCATTCTGACCAACCTATGCCATCGCAGGCCGCAGGAACGCGCCGCGTGACGAAAGGCGAGAATATATCCTCCGAAGGGAAACCACCGCCAAAGGCTGCGCCAGCGGCTCGAAACGAAACACTGCAAGTGCCGGGCATTAAAAACATCATTGCCGTTGCAAGTGCCAAAGGCGGGGTCGGAAAATCCACACTGTCTCTGAACCTTGCAATAGCGCTGCGCAATGAAGGCCTGAAAGTCGGCATTTTGGATGCCGATGTTTATGGTCCGTCACTTCCAACCATGACGAACACGGTGAAGGCATCCCCAGCGCGCGGCGAGAAAGATAAGATCCGCCCGATTGAGGCGTTTGGTCTGAAGCTCATGTCCATTGGCTATATCTCTGATGTGGACGCGCCGATGATCTGGCGTGGACCGATTGTAATGTCTGCGATTAGCCAGATGCTGAAAGATGTCGAATGGGGCGAGCTGGACATTCTTATCATCGACACACCGCCGGGAACGGGCGATGCGCAGCTGACACTGTCTCAACGCATTTCGCTGTCTGGCGCGGTAATCGTGTCCACACCGCAGGAAGTTGCGCTTGCAGATGTGCGCCGCGGCGTCGCTATGTTCCGCAAGACCGAAGTGCCCGTGCTCGGCATTGTTGAGAATATGGCCTATTTCGAAGACCCCGTGTCGCAAAACAGGACATATCTGTTCGGTGAGGGCGGGGCGCGCCGCATGGCAGAAGAATTGTCTGTGCCGTTTCTGGTCGAGGTGCCTCTGGTGCAGGCTATTCGCGAAGGCGGTGATACGGGTGAGCCGGTTGCGCTCGATTCTGCCGCGGCCAACGGCGTGTTTACCAAACTTGCCACTGAAGTTCTGAGCCGTATGGGAAACGAAACTTTGCCGCCAGCGCCGGAAATTGTGTTCGAATAACCGCCTGAAACCGCATCATTCTTATTAAATTCACATCATGTGCTGAACAGATAGCTTGCCAGTTGGCACGAGATTGGCTTGGCTGTGAGGTATGAACAGGCTGAACTTATACTGCGTACATTCCTTAACCCTTCGGACATATCCTGTCGGAGAGCTGATGACGCGCGCGGAAAAGTGGGGTGCCGCATGACACGAGAACTGATGACCTGGCCTCAGGACCCATGGGGACGTGTACTGAATGGAGCTGTTAGCCCATTCGAGCTGTCTGCGGAAACTCAGGACATTGCACACACGGCTGCTGATCTGGCGCTGGAGCGCTTTGGTGATGCGCTTCACAGCGTTTATCTCTCGGGCGGCATGGCGCGGAATATGGGCAGTGAAGCTGTCTTCATTATCATTCTACGCCATATGAAGCGGGCAGTCGGTCTGGATTTATTCTGTGCGGCTGCGGCTCTGCGTGTTCAGAAGCTGCACCCGGACCTTCAGTCATGCGTATTCGAAACCTTTAGCTGGGATGAAGTCTTCCCGGCCGATGGTCGCTTTTCCTATTCGCGCTTCCGCATTGGCGTGAACAGTGTTGCGATTGCCGGACGTGATCTCAAACGTCTGATCGCGCCGCAAAAGCTGACGCCAGCTGCGGCAAATGCATCAATCTTTGGGTTGAATGGTCGCCTGCGCGCCCTTCAGCATCGCTTAAAAGCCGTTGCGACCGAATCCCGTGTTCGGGCCTCTAGTCGTCAGTTTGCGCATATTGCGCTTCGCGGTGCGTTTGCGTGTGTCATGACGACAGAGCAAGTCTATTCAGAAGACTTCGCGACCATGGCAAAATATATCGCGCTGAATTTGCCGGAACGCCATGCGACGCTCAACATGTTGGTTCAGCTTTCAGTACAAGGGACACCGTCCACACTTGAGGCTTTGGCCATTGTTGATGACGTGATGTCCTGGCTTCCGAAATTTGCGGAAAGCTGGCTCGATCATAACAATCCGGAACGCGATCAGACCATTAAACTGGTCTGATCTGACACCTGTCACTTACGGTCTAATTGGCGATAGACGGTTGGGTAATCGTCTTTTTCGCCCGCGGGCACGGCTTCGCGAACGGTTTCCACCCAGTCGCTTTCATTGAATGCCGGGAATGAGGTGTCGCCTTCAATCTCAGCTTCGACTTCTGTGATGTGCAAACGGTCGGCGAGGAGAATGGCGTCATTATAGAGGCCCGCGCCGCCAATCACGAACACTTCATCCACACCGGCTTTTCCAGCCATGGCTGATGCCATGGCATAGGCGATCGTCATGTTGGAGGCGAGCCAGGCACCTTCTGCAACATAATCGGAATTGCGCGAGACGACGATATTCGGACGACCGGGCAGGGGTTTGCGCGGCAGGCTTTCCCAGGTCTTGCGACCCATAATAATGGGTTTGCCGGTCGTCAGCGCTTTAAAACGCTTCAGATCAGAAGACAGTCTCCACGGCATGTCGCCATCGCGGCCAATAATGCCGTTTTGCGCTCGCGCTACGATCAGAGAGCGGATCGGGTTGGCGCCATTGCCGGATTGTGAGTTTGAGTTGGTCAATTGTGTCGTTAACCTGAGCCAGAAACGGGAACCCTGTTGTGCGATTTCGCACGAATGTGTTCAAGTCGCTTGAGTAAATTTCGGGGGGAATATGAGCGTCAATCCATCGGTGCTGGACCAGTTTGTTTCAGCCATCGTCTATCGCGCCAACATTCAGAACATTGCTGATCTTGGAAATCCATCGACAGCGCTCCATGCGGGTATCGTGGTTGGGCTCATTTGTGCCACGGCCGGCATCATCTGGTATTTCAAAGGGCGGACCTGGGCATTTGTCTATGTTGCGCTGATCCCGGCGCTGAACTGGTCGTTCGGCAATGTGCCGAATATCACTCTGATCCAGCCCAATACCATGTTTGAGCATGGCGTTCTGGTGAACCCGCTCACCATGGTGACAGGGCTTGTGTTTGTTCTTCGCGACTTTGTTCAGCGTGAGATCGGGCACAAAGTGCTGGCGGTTATGGCGCTCGCCATTGCCTGGTCGTTCTATTATTCGTGGCCGGTTATCGCCATTGCGTCCGGTATCGCTTTTGCGATTTCCGAAACCGCAGACTGGATGATTTACACCTTCACCAAATACCGGCTGTCGACCCGCATTCTGCTGTCCAGTGCGTTGGCTGCGCCGATTGATACAACAGTGTTCCTGTATGGCGCAGACCTCGCCAAGGTGATGGCAGGCATTGCAGAGCCGGGCTCTGAATTCCATGCCGCAAACTGGGTGGTTTTCGTGATCGGTAAAATGGTGGGCGCGGTTCTTGTCTCATGGATGATCAGAATGCGTGAAGACCGAGGCGAAGTAGACCCGAAAGCGCTCTAGAAGCGGGATCGCCAATGGCCCGCTAAATGCACCCTTCCTTCTGTGTTGAACCAGAACGGAACGGTAGGGCGGATGAAAATGGATCATGCATGGCTGGCAGCTTTGGTCGCCAGTATCTCCGTACTGCTTTATGTGTTCGTGCACGAAGAGTTTGATCTGGAGCGTGCTGAAGACGCTCCAGAAAATCAGGTTGAAACGGTTACGGGTTGAACCGTCTAGCTAGTGAGACAGGGCTAGTGCCGGACCATGGTCTGCCCGCAAAAGGTTTCGGCTCACACCACCGAAGATCAGCTCTTCGAGACGATTATGGCCATATGCGCCAGCGATGATCACGCCCGCTTTTTCTTCCGCTGAAAGCTCCAACAGACCCTTGGCGATTTTGCCGTCGAAATACTTCACTTCTGATGTCAGACCGAGGCTTTCAAGATAAGTCTGGACCAAAGCCGGGTCTTCAGAACCGTGACGGTCCGCAATATCGATGCGGTCCTGATTCTGCGCGATCAGAATGCGGTCGGCGGCTTTCAATATGGACAGGTGGAAGCGGACCGCGCGGGCAGCTTCCGGGCTGCCATCCCATGCGATAATCACGGTATCAAAGCTTGGCGCGTCATCTATGCCCGCAGCGATAACCGGCAGGCGTTTGTCCAGCAGTATGCTTTCAAAGGCGAGGCCGTGGTCACTTCCATCACTTACGCATTCATGCGGGGTGATGAAGGCGTCGCTAAGAAGTGTGATGCGCGGATAAATCTCGCTCGGCAGGCCGACGTGATGCTCGATTTTGCGGAGCTCTGCAGGCACGGCTTCGGCATCGCAGACTTCATTATATGTCTTTTCCAGCATTTCACGGGCTTCGCCCTGTGCCTCGCGAATGCCTTCAGCCAGTGAGCCGCCAGTCGCGACCATCATGCCATGCATGCTCACTCCGGTCATAAGAACAGCGCGCGCCGGGTCTGGCATTGCTGAAACGCCAACCAATTCGGTGTTGAGCTTCTTGGCCAGTCGCGCAGCAAGCGTGAGTGAGTCTTTGAGGCTGAATTCGCCTTCAGTCAGAGCGGCATGTACCGTCATGGCATATCCTCCGTGCTATGAGCAGGGCGCTAAGTAACCCTACTTTCTGTATTAGAATTGGGGTAAATCCCCCAAACCTTCAAGTAGCAATAGAGGCGCGAAATGTCGCGTGAAGCTTATACGGCAATCGGTGCGCGAATAGATGGGTGGGCTTCATACTCCACCAGTTTGAAATCTGACCGCTCCCAGCCGAAAATATCATTTCGGTCTGAATTAATGAGCATGCGTGGCGCAGAGAAAGGCTTGCGCGATAGTTGAAGCTCAGCCTGTTCCATATGATTCAGATAAAGGTGCGCATCGCCGAGCGTGTGCACAAATTCGCCGGGCTTCAGGCCGCAGGCCTGCGCCATCATCATCGTCAGCAGAGCATAGGACGCGATATTGAATGGTACGCCGAGGAATACGTCCGCCGACCGCTGATAGAGCTGACAGTTCAGTTTTCCGTCCATGACGTTGAACTGGAAAAGGCAATGACAGGGTGGCAGAGCCATGTCGTTCACATCTGCTGGATTCCAGGCGGAGACGATAAGTCGACGAGAGTTTGGATTCGTGCGGATTTCATCACGTACCCAGGTCAGCTGGTCGATGCTCTGTCCGTTGGGGGCGGCCCATGAGCGCCATTGCTTGCCATATACGGGGCCAAGTTCGCCATTTTCGTCGGCCCATTCATCCCAGATGGAGACGCCATTATCCTGAAGATAGCGGATATTGGTGTCTCCGTTAACAAACCAGAGCAATTCGTAAATAATTGACTTCAAATGCAGCTTCTTGGTTGTCAGGAGAGGAAAACTCTCTGACAGGTCGAAGCGCATTTGGTGTCCAAACACCGCTTTTGTGCCCGTACCGGTGCGATCTGAGCGGGTAATGCCGGTTTCGAGTATGCGCGTTAACAGATCTGCGTAGATCAGGTCCGCTGGGTTTTCACCGTTTTTAATTTGCGGTTGTGTTGTCGCAAGCTTGGTGTCGGCCATATCGGTTTACCTTTAATCGCGCCAGATTGCCTGTGATTCCGGCCTTTTTATTGCACATTTCATAGCTGAAACGGCAAAGTGTTAATGTGCATTCTGCACCATGGTTAGCGAATTCTGAACCCACAAACTTGGATTCTGCGACCCGTTTTCAGTCTATAGACATCTGTTACCCACAAAAATGTGCATGGATAAGGATACAGGGCGACAGGAAACATGCAGAGCGTGGGAGAAATTTTCTCGCAGTTTGTGAGAAGGCGAGGAGGGAATGTTGCAACGACATTCGCTTTAACGCTCATTCCGCTGATTACGGTACTCGGAGTCGCTGTCGATTTCTCGAGAACGGAAAGCTCTTCCCGTCAGGCCCAATACGCGCTCGACAGCGCGGTTCTGGCTGCCTCTCGCGGTATGCAGGATGATATGACCGACACCGAAATTCGGGAAGTTGGTCGGGCATACTTTTCCGCGTCTGCAGAGGCGAATGGTGTTTCAGCAGATTGTGCCAATCCGACTTTCGAGATTGATCGCGTGGAATATCAGGTTAGCGCATCAGTATCCTGCACTCAGCCAACAACGCTGACAGGCATTCTGGGCATAGAGGAACTTGATTTCACCCGGGACGCATCCACCGACTACGGTGTTGGTCTTCTGGATATCGTGTTCATGTTCGATACCTCCGGATCGATGAACAGCAATGGGCGTATGTCGGACCTTCAGCACGCGGCGCGCAGCGCGGTTCAGACACTTTTGCAGGCCAACCGCCGAGAGCCGGATGATGTGCGTATCGCGATCTCCACCTACGCGACCTCAGTCAATGTCGGCGAAGAATATTTTGAGGCTGTAACTGATGCGGAGCCAAACCAGACGGAGTGCACGCGTTGGGAGCGCCGCGGTAATTCATGGCGATGTTCGCGGTATACTCAGGTCACTTCGACCTGTGTCACCGGCCGCGAAGGCAGTAATAAATATACAGATGCAGCACCGGGAAGTGGTGCATGGATCGCCTATGATACGACGAGCTGTAATTCTGCGACCATCACTCCGCTGACCAGCCATCAGGGCTCTTTGATCTCAGCAATCAGCACCTTGCCGACGAATGGTAACACGGCAGGACACCTCGGTATTGCCTGGGCCTGGTATCTGATCTCGCCGGAATGGGCATCCATCTGGGGGGCAGATTCCACGCCGCATGATTATGACGAGCCTGACTCAACAAAAGTAGCCATTCTGATGACGGATGGTGCGTTCAATACCGATTATATGTCCGGCGGTGATTCTTTTACGCACGCTCAGAATTTCTGTGACGCGATGAAAGACGAAGGCATTGTGATTTATACGGTCGCCTTTCAGGCACCTCAGCAAGGGCAGAACATTCTGAATTATTGCTCGAGCGGTACGGGCTTTGCCTTCAGCGCATCCAATGGTGACGAACTTGCCGACGCGTATGACGCCATTGCTAACAACATTTCTGACCTCCGCATCTCCCGATAGGGGGATGTGAGGCAGGAAGCTTCTTCCATCCTGCGATATTCATCACTATATTAGTCATGTTCTTCGGAACTATGGCGATAAACGCGCACGTAATAAGCGGTTTG
>CENJ01173765.1_pt1 | contig 15647 bp, 14 predicted proteins | sample 356161 | NCBI WGS metagenome assembly CENJ01 (sample SAMEA2619531, study PRJEB7988) | marine metagenome | biome: marine biome (ENVO:00000447); feature: surface water layer (ENVO:00002042); material: "saline water (ENVO:00002010), including plankton (ENVO:xxxxxxxx)" | depth 5 m
GGAAGGCCCCAGACACTGGCTCTGTTGCCGTGGATGACAGAGCAACAGTAGGATGAGAACCATCATACTGAAGCGTCAGAATATTGGACGCTTCATTTGTTGCTCCTGCTACGTCCTGGGCAACACCTTCAGGAACAAATACACGAACCTCTCCATCATTCGCTGGCGCAAGGGAGCCCGTGCAAACAGCAGGCTGACTGGTCGAACTCGTACAATTCCACGCACTAGACGCTATATTGACCAGAGAAATATCGGACTGGTCGAACCCTGTAACAGGCCGCGACGACTCCACTCGAACGTCGAATGAACCCGTAATGGTTCCGGATGATGTGGACGTGACATTAAACTGAGGACGACCGTTGCGGACCGTTAAAGTATCGCCAACTCCACCGCCAGTGTTACCTGCGTTATCATAAATTAGAGCTTGAACGTTGTATGTTCCCGTAGGAGCAGTTTCCAATAGAGTAATCTCAACGGAGCCAGAAGCGCTGTTTCCAGACAAGTTTACCGAAGTGGTGATGTTAGAAGTACCCGACTTACTAAGATAGATGATGGCTCTATCCAATCCAGAGCCGCCTTCGTCAGCAAAGTTGTAATTGATTGTTACGGCCCGCCCAGTTTCGATATCCAACGGGTTAGGAGACGCAACCATTGAGACAATTGTTGGGTCTATCTCATCCGCAGCGGAATTGATTACTTCGAGTGTTCCGCCGATACCTCCGCCAGTGTTCCCGGCATTGTCGTATATAATGGCTTGAATGTTGTACTCACCTGCCGAAGCTTGGTCTGGCAAACTCAGTTGAACAGTCCCAGAAGCACTATTTCCCGTTAAATCGGTGGAAGTGACAATATTGTTTGTTCCGGTCTTGCTTAAATAGATAATAGCTCTGTCGAGACCTGAACCACCATCGTCCGAAAAGTTATAGGCGATGGAAACAGTCCTTTGACCAGAGTCCATGTTCAATGGATTCGGTGAAGCTGACATTGAGACAATGACTGGTTCTAATTCGTCAGCAGCGGAATTGATTACCTGTAAAGTTCCTCCAACGCCCCCACCTTGGTTGCCTGCATTGTCATAAATTAATGCTTGAAGATTATATTCTCCTGCTGGAGCTTGTGCGGGCAATGTCAGTTGCACAGTGCCTGTGGCGCTATCGCCGGATAAATCCGTTGATGTCGTGATATTGTTGGTTCCGCTTTTACTTAAGAAGATTATCGCTCTGTCCAAACCGGAACCACCAGCGTCAGAAAAATCATAGCTTACGGTAATGGTCCTCTGTCCTGAATCCATATCAAGAGGATTTGGAGACGCACTCAAAGACACAATCGTTGGAGCAAAACCATCTTCGGCAAAAGAAACCGGAGGCATGGGGGCTGACGATTCAGCATTAAATCTCTGCGCTGCGCGTTCTGTTGCTGTGCCACCGAGGCCGCAAGCCCCAACCGAATTGCAGTTTCCCATGTACAAGCTCAAAAACGGGCTCTCGCTTCGCTCGTCAGAACTCAGTATCTGAGCTTCCAGAATCGCAATTTCGTCGGGAGAGAGCGTCCATTCTTCCTGAGCCAGAGCCTTGGAACAAAGCCCTTGAGCAGCCAAAATTAGGATAATAGCAATTGCTTGAATGAATTTACGCACGTCCCGCTCAACAGCGTTAACATTTTGTTAAATCAGAGAACTTCGTAGCGGAGACAATTTTAGAGAGCAATCGTTTTCGAGACTAAATAGAATTTTATAATATTGTATATCCATCATAGAGCGCAGTTTGCTCGGATTGTTGCGAGCAAATTTCCCGATAGTGCCGAGCCAAGTCGGCACACGCCATCCTTCCTTAGAACAAAATCTTTTGCGTGAAATGTGTTGGACGCGATGAACTGTAAAATTGCCGCGTCCACCTTTGGACGCAGCGGCTCCATCAGGTCGAAAATGTAAGCGTCGCCTGAGAAGTTGTTGGTTTGGTGAAGTATGCCGAACCGTGGGTCATACCCTTCGATAAGTGCCTGAATTCGCAGTTCGCTTTCGAGTACAGCATACCCATAATTCAGCATGGCATTTACGGGGTTGGTGGCTTTCCAGTTCTTAGCTTTTCGGCCCGTGAGAACTGATGACCTTTGGTCGAACTTCTCCCATGCCGGTGGAATAGGATATTGTTTCACGCCTTTCCATTGAAGGGTGACACCCTGCCAAGCACGGAAATATTGGTAAGCGCACGGTCCTTCTATTGCGAACACATCTCCGATTGTTTTGGGAGGGTTGCTTTTCAGACTGTCGAGACCCGCTTTCAACGCCTCATCCGCCGTATGGAAATGTTCAGAACTTGATAGACGCGCCTTCAGCGTCTGACGCGCAGCTTTCAGCTTCTTCGTGATGATATCCGTTGCAAATTTCAAACGTGCCGTTTCATCGAGCGACTGCTCAATCTGCCATTTGACCTTCATCGGGTCAGTCGGTGTTCCATCTCCAAACACCGTGACAGCGGACGAGCCATTCCAGTTCACTCGGACAAGGAGAATGTTCTGCTCTCTCAGCCAGTCAATGACACTCAGCGAAAAGCTTCCTGTTCCGTCTAACAAGATGATGCGCGGTGGGAGCTCCAAATCACCGGGATAGAATTTCAGCTCTGTCTGTTTTTGCGGATAGTGAGTGAAGCCATCTTTGATGAGCAATGCACCCCGATGAATTCGCAAGGCGATATTGTGGCCGGAAAGAATGAGCGGGTGTTTTCGCCGCGACCGCTTTAATCGCTTAGGCTCAGATTCGCGGCTTTTGCTTTCCCAATGTTTTTGCCGTTCTACCCAGATATCTGGTTCTGAAGTATAGCCAAAAAGCGTCGTTCCATCCGCCATAAAACACCCCGTGAATTCAGCTGTTCATACTAGCAGACTGTCCCTCACATGTCTGATTTTCTGAGATAATTCGTTGATATTTTCTTCGCTTCTTAGCGCTGCTTTGAGTGACTTCGGAGACAGCAATTCTGCGTATTCAGCATGTGTTGTTCCGAGCTGCTGAACTATCAAAGATTGGGCTTTGAACTCCTCAGAAGCTGTTTTGAGTTCCCGTATTTCATTGAGGGTGTGGAAAGCATCAGACTCTTCTCTCAGAACAACTAACGCGAGACAAATCAAACTCGCCTGTACTGCAATAGGTGCATCAAATCGGAACCAGTGCGCCAGTTTCAAGCCAAATGCGTTGTTTCCATAAATCCAGCGCATCGCCTCGTGTAAGTTTGCTCCGGCTTCAAATCCGTGCCGGAAATAATCTCTGGCGACATGAAGTTCGGCTAATCGATTGCCGCCAAACAATGAGGCGTCGAGATAGGTTTCCGGGGTCGCTGCAAGTGACCTCAACAATAACTGAAGAGTCGCCCGGAATTTAATGCTCTCACCGTGAATCGTGTGGCGGTTCTTTCGGGACATGCCTGACAGTGTCGCCACACCATCTATTCGAGATTTTTCGGTGTCGGCGTCGTCATCATCCTGATAGTTCCCTGCAAAAGCACTCGCTACCAAAGACACGGTGCCCGACAATGCATCCGCATCCATTCGCCTAACAATTGCTTTCAGCGGTTTGGGAGCAATTGATTGTGCCGCAGCATCGACCAGACCGTTTTCAAACTCATCGATTTTATTGTCGTCAGCTGAGGTCAAAAGTGAGGCGACTTTCCGAACGGTGCGAAATGAGCTTCGAGCGCTATTTTCAAAGTGAGGGCGCCAAAAATTCTCTGAAACTTCGAAGCCCTCCAGCCATAAGTTCCAGCCCACAAATTCATTCTGGTTCTTGCGGTTAAACAATCTGTCAGCTGCAATCGCCTGTTCGACGGTGTGTTCGGGGTATCGGGCCAAACCGCCGCGCTTCGCTGGTGGCAGCAGTCCGCTCTCGCGCCAGCTTCTGAGGGTGGATTGAGGAATAGACAGCCCACGGTGCGTGAGTGCGGCCTCTATTTCCTCAGAATTTAGTCCCGTCATTGCTCTTTCTTTTCAAGGCATTGCCGCATCTGATGCGCTCAAAACAGCGCATTTGGGGATTCGCGCGACATTTATTTCGGCCTCCTGTTTAACTTACAGGAGCTGACAATGGCTAAACGGAAAAGAGACCATGTTGCGGAATATGCCAGACGGATGGAGCGTGGCAAAAAACTAGGCCGCACAACCGCGGAATCTCGGGGGCACGGTGGATTGAGACGCAAGTCGAAAGCCCAAGTGCATAGCGAAATAAAGACCGACGACCCTTTACATCGCGCATTCGAACTCATTCTCAGGGGAGCAAGTATGACTCCTACCGCGAAAAGGCTCGGTATTGCACCGGAACGATTGGGGCGATTCCTTAGAGAGAATGCGCTGGTCGAGAAAAAGTCGGGCAGAATTCGAATTATCCAAGACCGTCGCCAATTCGCAATGCCGATGTTCTCAAATGGCAGAAGCCGGAATGTGAAGGTGTCCTCAGATGCCCGTGACCAGATTTCTCAGTATCTGGTGAGCGTCACGAGATTTCTGAATTCCAATGACGTCTCACATCTTGAGCCATTCAAAGGGCTGAAGGTGAGGTCAACTAGCGGGAGGTCGTACATATTCGAGACTGACCCGAACCGCCTCTATGAAATGTACGAAGCTGGCGAATTCGATATCGCTATTCTCTACAAGCCATTGGGGTATGCGTGATGGACGATATTGAAAACTACGCCCGATACCTCAAACGGCGACAGCGAGCCGAAAAGCTCCGAAATCGTCAGAATGGTAGCTATGGCACATGTCCCTTCTGCGGAAGAGATGGAACGCGGCTCGACGAACACCATTATGGCAGGCGGGAGTGCAACCCCGAAACCATAATTGCGTGCCGGGATTGTCATGACCATTTCCAGCGAACTGAGCAGTTTGAGCACCCACCGTTTCTGAAAGGTTCAAAAAGCCCCGAAGAAAACGAAGGTCGAATGCTTTTGGGTTTGTCGGACATTCTTGAAGTCGTCGCGTACCAAGTCCGACGAATTGCGCTGAAAAAGCTTAATCCCGCTGAAATTGAATCCGGACCAGAATGAGCTAAGGACCGGAAGAAGATGTCATGACTAGCAAATTCAGCTCACCAACTCGCGAACCGCGAGACATACAATTGCGAGCATACACGACGCGGAATGCGCCTCAGAAGAAGGGCGCATTCTCTCGTCGCGGCAAACCGACACCTAGTGACAGGGTTTTGGTGTTCGACACAGAAACAACAACCGGTGAGTCTCAAAGCTTGCGCCTTGGTGTCTACAAAATCTTTGAAAACTCAGAGCTGATTGAGACGGGCCTTTTCTACGATGAAGAGGGCTTGAAGCCAGAAGAGACTGAGACACTTAGCTCATTCGCTAAGAGGAACGATTTCGAGTTCATGTCAGTTCGGGACTTTGTTGAAGACAAGTTCTATGAAGAATGTGCTCTACTGCATGGGTCGATTGTTGGCTTCAATCTCCCCTTCGACCTGTCACGACTGGCAATCCAGCACGGCACTGCAAAAAGCAAAGACCGTTACCGCTTGTTCCAGCATGGCTTCAGCCTTCAACTTTCTGAGGATGAGTGGACGCGACCAAGGGTGAAAGTGAAACACCTTTCCTCCCGCGCAGCTTTCATTCAGTTCGCTCAGCCACGTGAAGGCTATGTTGGGAAAAGGAAGAAAGGCAAACCACCTGCGAAACTTCCAAGCTTCTTCGTTGATGTGCGAACGCTTGCGGGTGTGTTGCTATCAGGTGGCTTTTCACTTGAACAATTGTGCGATGCGCTGAAAGTCGCCACACCCAAGAAGAAAACCGACGAACACGGTAGCCTCTTGTCGGACCAGTACATTGAATATGCTGTGACTGACGTGCAGGCGACTTGGGAATGTTATGTCAAACTGAAGGCCAAGCTTAAAGAACATGACCTGAGCAATGTGACCTCGCATGACCTCATAAGCGAGGCGTCGTTGGGGAAATCGTATCTGGAAGAAATGGGCATTAAACCTTGGCGGCAGGTGCAGCCGGATTTTGACCCCGTTCGCATCGGACAGATAATGAGCACCTATTATGGTGGGCGCTCTGAGGTTCACAGACGCCGCGAAATACTGCCTGCATTTTATTGTGATTTCCTATCGATGTACCCGACCGTTAATTCGCTCATGGGGCTTTGGGCGTTCATCATTTCTGACGGCATGACCGAAGAAATTGCGACCGATGATGTGAGAAGCATTCTGGAAAACTGGTCACCGGAAGATTTGCAGAACCCGGCCAACTGGAAGAAGCTGCATTGTATCGTTCAGATTATGCCTGATGATGATGTGCTTCCAGTGCGTTCAGTTTACTCCTACGGAGCGCCACGCAATGAAGCAGGCAAGTCCGCAAACATCGCAATCAACAGATTGAGCAGCCCGGAGCCATTGTGGTTCACCTTGGCTGACTGTCTCGCATCAAAGTTTCTCCATCCGGAGCACAAAGCGCCGACAGTAGTTCAAGCGATACGCTTTATTCCCAATCGACCACAACAAACGCTCAAGCCAGTCAATCTGCAAGGCAATCCGGACAATCGAGTTGCCCCATTAGAAAAGGACTTTTTCAGGCGAGTTATTGAGCTTCGACGCGAGGTGAAACAACGCAAACAGCGTGCCGCTGATGAGGCCGAAAAAGCGCGATTAGATGCTGAACAATTTGCGTTAAAAATTCTGGCCAACTCCGCGAGCTACGGAATTTTTGTAGAAACGCTCGTTGAAGATTTGGAGAAGTTGGAAGAGCTGAAACGTTACGGCTTTGATGGCACTGAGGCGCTGATAAAGTCCAAAATTGAAGAGCGCCCCGGAAAGTACTTCCATCCACTTGTTGCAACGCTGATTACAGGCGCAGCGCGATTGATGCTCGCTTTGTCTGAATGGAAAGCCAAATCAGAAAAGCTCGATTGGATATTCTGTGACACCGATGGCATTGCCTTCACACCAGCAACAGAGTTCGAAGGGGACTTCGTTCAAACCGTTCAGCGCATCATGGACTGGTTTAAGCCGCTAAATCCCTACGCCCTGACCAGTTCTGAAACTGAGCCAGAATCCATTCTTCAGGTCGAAGAGGAAAACTTTGCTAATGACAAAGATGAAACAGGCAAGAAATGGCTCAAGCCTCTTTACGCTTACGCGGTGTCTGCCAAGCGGTATGCGTTGTTCAATATCTCTGAGAATGGCAAGGTCGAGATGCGGAAGACGTCCGCGCATGGACTGGGACAATTGCTCCCCCCCTATGATGCACCGAACGGATGGAGGAAAAACTCAAAGTCTGACTTCTGGCACAACGAGGTCTGGCAGAAGATATGTCAACACGCACACGACACTCCGGAGAATGTTATCAATTTCGAAAGTGACAAGCGACTGAACATTCCAGCCGCAAGTCGCTATTCCGCGACCACGCCTGCATTGGTGCGCTGGTTCAAGGACCAGAATGAGAATGCCGAATACTCGGAACAGGTACGCCCTTTCAATTTCCTGCTCTGCTTTCAATGTCAGAGGATGGAACTGCTTTCTGCTTCTGATGAGCGGGCGAGCAATTGGCGTCTGAAACACAACAACCCGCCTCGACCTGTCGCACCATTTAGCAAGAATGCGAGTGAAGCGGCGAAGAAGGCTCATGACCGAATTACAGGCGAACCAGTTCCAGAAACTTGGCTAAAAACCTACGCGCAATCGATAGCGCAATATCACTTGCAGGATGAAGCGAAGTTTCTGGGAGGTCAGAAGTCTCAGACTGGTAAGCTTGTCAGAAGACACATCGAAGCTTTTGCGGTTCGTCACATCGGTAAAGAAGCTCACAACTGGGAAGAAAACAGTTTCATTGGGGCTGAGGGCGATACCGCTTTGCGTTATGAAGACGGCATCTTCGATGTGAAGGAAACAATCAAAACGATTGAAGCTGGATTGTTGGAATTTGGCTATAGGCGCATGACGGATGTTTCCAATGTTGGTGACAAAACCATCAAGAGGATTATCAACGGCGAAATCTCCGCCTTTCGAAATCAGGCAATACGGCTTGTTCGAGGTGTCTTCTGGCTTCGTCAGCAAGAATTGGAGTCACAACGCCAAAGGGATGATGTAGTCGCTACTTTGCGAACTCGGGCAGACGAGATTGGCTTAGCAGCCTTGGCGCTTGAGCTAAGACTGGACCAATCCAATCTGCGCAAAATGCTCAAGCGCACAAAACCTTTGCCATCATCACTGCTTGAACAGCTCGCGTAAAATACGAACAGGTCAAAAGTGTCGTCCAGTCTCAGCTTTCCCTTATCCCCTCTCCTATCGGGAGAGGGGCCGGGGGTGAGGGGTCAGCCAAGGCCCAGCTGCTCACGCACAGCTGTAATCAGATGATCAGGATGAAACGCCATGTCATTGGGAATGCGCAGCACACCCCAACCCAAAGCGGAAAGGCGCGCATCACGCTCTGCGTCGCGCAGCTGAATGTCTTCCCGGTTATGAATGCTGCCATCAATCTCTATGACGAGCTTTGCGCGCTCAATTGCGAAATCAACGATCATGCCGTCTATCGGGTGCTGCCTTCGAACGGGAAACCCTTCATCGCGCAGTCTACGGAGCGCTTTCCACGCTGCTTGCTCGCCTGTCGTTGCGGTTTGGCGGAGGCGGCGTGCGCGGTCTGTTTCCTTGCTCATTTTCCGCCCCTCATCCCAACCCTTCTCCCCAAAGGAGAAGGGCTTTTCCCTCTCCCGCTGGGAGAGGGATTAAGGGTGAGGGTAAAACAAAGACGTGCAAGCGAGCTAGCCCCGCAGCAAAATCTCATAATAGCCGGGCATGAGCGCCAAAAGGCGTTCGCGGCCCGCCCGTGTCAGCCGGTTCAGCTTAAGTCGTTTGTTTTCAGCATCGGTGATGACCTCGACCATGCCATCGGACACCAGCGCCCCGAGAGAGCGGCTGATCACCGGCGAGGAGACATCAATACGGTCGACAATACTGGTATGGGAGAGGCCGTTGCTGGCGCCATCCAGAATGACCAGAATCAGAAACCGTGTGAGCGACAGATCATGCTCGCGGAAAAAGTCATCCAGATCGCGCAGCAGGAGGCTCGCCTTGCGCAGCATTTCCAGTTGGGAGGCAATTTGCGGTTCGGAACCTTCGGGAAAATGCTCGCGATAATTCAGAAGGAGCGACTGCGTCGGCAGGTATTTCAGAAAGAACATAAGTGCCGCCCCTTTTTGCCCGTATGGCGTGTTCTTTCTCACACCGCCAGACGGACCATCTGTCAAGGTTACGCGGTGGACAGTTAGTCCATCAGCTCCTCAATGCGCGCTTCTGTCTCGGGGAAGGCGCGACGTGCAATGCGCGCCGTCATCGGGCCGAACACAAACATGATGAGAGGGACTAAAACCACGGTCAGGAGAAGCGTTTTAAGTGGCAACGGCAAAGCGAAGGGCAGCGCGCCCATGACCAGCAAAGAACTGGTGACAACGGAATAAACAATGGCCCAGACCAGAAAAATATGGAGGCCGGTTCTGCGGTTTTTCATGAATTTGACTTTCCTGCAGCTGCACCCAGCAGCTTGAAATAGCCGGGGAAGAGATCCTGAATGCAGGCCTTTCCGGCATCGGTAAGTGAGTAATTTTTGATGCGCTTATCGGCTTCATCGCCATGCATGCTCAAAAGCCCCGTTTCGACCATGCATTTGATGGTGCGGGTCACCACGGGTTTAGAGACATCGACTTTTTCAACAATCTCGGAGAATTGCAGATAATCCCTGTCGGACTGACGATCGATGATAATCAGGATGAGAAACCTCAGGAGCGAAAAATCCCGCTCCCGGAAATAGGCCTCAATATCGCGGATCAACAGGCTGGCCCGACGAAGTTCTGTCAGCACGTCCACAATCTGCTCCGGCTCCAGCGGGGCATAATAGCGGGCATACTGGCTCGTCATGTCTGGCGTCGGCAAATCTTTGAGGAAGAACATGGCTCAGGCCAGTCGCGTCATGGTTTGCACTTCGGGTGGTTTGGCGAGCCAGTCCTGATAGGCCGCAAACACCTTTTTGGTGTAGGGCTGGGCATAGTGCGCATCGAGGGCAGTCTGGTCTGTCCATGTTTCGACCAGATGCAGAGTTGTGCTGTTCGGATCGGTGAAGAACTCAAACCGCGCGCAGCCGGTCTCCTTCACCGTGGCGGGCACAATGGCCTCTACTGCGGACTTTGCGTGCTCATAATGTTCGGGCTTGGGCGTGATTTTCGCGTAAACGTGCAGCATGGCGGCACCTCTTTAGTTATCATGCTAACAAAATAGGAAGAGACGACTTTGATACAAGCCCTCTTCGCGCGATCAGAGAAAGGAATACGGATCGATATCTATATTCAGCCGCGCCTGAGAAGGCAGTTTCACGCTCGCCTTCCAAGCCGACATATAGGCTGAGAGGTCGACATTCATTTCCGAGCGTACGAGGAAACGCCAGCGCCAGCGCCCCCGCAGAACGCTGATAGGCGCAGGTGCAGGGCCCCAGACCTCAACCCCGTCGGCATTCGGCGCGGCCATGCCAATCTCTCTGGCAAGCTGGGAGGACATATCCTCTTCGCCCGGCACTGAAAGAATAAGCGCGGCGAGACGACCAAAAGGCGGCATGCCCATCACTTCGCGCATTTCTTCTTCGCAGGCGAGGAAACTGTCGCGATCTGTGGCGGCAAGCGCCTGCATAAGCGGAGCCTCCGGGTCATATGTCTGGAGAAGGGCACGGCCCGGCTTTTCCGCGCGCCCTGCCCGGCCCGCAACCTGAGAGAGGAGCTGGAATGTGCGCTCGCCCGCGCGCAAATCGCCGCCCTTCAGGCTGGCATCGGCGTCGACCACGCCAACCAGTGTGAGGCCGGGAAAGTTATGGCCTTTGGCGATCATCTGTGTGCCGATGAGCACATCAATGGCGCCATTTTCCATACGGGTGATGAGCGCGCGCAAATCCTCGCCAGACTGGATGGTGTCTGACGATAAAAGCTCCAGCCGCGCCTGTGGGAGCTTGCGGCGGACCTCCTCCGCGACCCTTTCAATACCGGGGCCGACGCCCATGAGGGCATCGCGCGCGCCACATTTCGGGCAGGCATCTGGCCGACGCATGGAATAGCCCGTCAGATGGCAGACAAGCCGGCCCGTATAGCGATGTTCGGTGAGCCAGCTCTGCGTTCCGGGGCTTTTCAGCTTTTCGCCGCACGCCTTACAGATAACGAGCGGAGCATAGCCACGTCGATTGAGAAACAGGAGAGACTGCTCACCCGCTTCCAGTACGTCTGCCATATTGCGAACCAGAGCGGGCGAGAGCCAATCCCCTCGGTCGGGGGCTTCGACCCGCATGTCAATGAGGCTGACATCGGGAAGCCGGGAAACACCCGGCCTCGCGGCGAGCCGGAGATAGTCATAACGACCGACGCGCGCATTGTGAAGGGTCTCCAGTGCGGGCGTTGCACTGGCCAGAACGACGGCGAAGTTTTCAAACCGGGCCCGGGCCACACATAGATTTCGGGCGTGATAAATAACGCCGTCTTCCTGTTTGTAAGACCCGTCATGTTCCTCATCCACAATGGCGAGGGTGAGGTTCGGAAACGGCAGAAAGAGCGCAGACCGCGCACCGACGACAATGCGGGCGCGGCCATGGGAGACCTCGCGCCAGGCGCGGCGACGCTCTGCGTCTGAAAGCCCCGAATGCCATTCAACGGGGCGCGCACCAAACCGTGCCTCAAAGCGTTTCATAATCGCCTGTGTCAGCGCGATTTCAGGCAGAAGGATCAGCACTTGCGCATCCGGGGAGGTTTTAATCGCGGCAGAGATCGCCTCGAAATAGACCTCAGTTTTACCCGAACCCGTTACCCCATCAATGAGGGAAACATTGAAGCTCCGCTCACGGACTTTCCGGCAGATATGGTCTGCGGCCTCGCTTTGTTCATCGGTCAACTCAAAGCCCGCCTGGTCCGGATCGGGCACTGGATAGGGTGGATCAACCGGGCGAACATCGGTCGCCAGCGCGCCCATTTCGACAAGGCCTTTGACAACAGAGGTCGAGACACCAACCTCCCGGCCAAGCTCTGCCTGTGTCATGGGAGGGTTTTCGGAGACAAACTCCATCACCCGCTCGCGCGCGGCTGTCAGCCGCTTCGGCATGTCCGCATTCGGGTTGGGCAGAACCACAGTGTCGGTTTTGGACGGGTAAAGCGCCTGTGGTGCGCGCAATACCATGCGCAGAATAGCCCCCGGATTGGTGCAGGTGTATTTCGCCGACCAGTCGATGAATTTGCAAAAGGCTTCGCTGAAAGGCGGCGTTGGATAGGCCATATAGAGCTCTTTCAGCTCCCGGCCGCCCTCTGGCTCTTCGCCAAGGCCCCATACGATGCCGGTGCGTTCCTGCGCCCCCAAAGGCGCGCGCACAACAGACCCAACCGCTACATCCATATGATCAGGGATGGCGTAGTCGAATGGCTCTGGGAGCGGCAGTGTAAAAAGGACCCGGGCGTAACGCATTTCACAAGATTGGGCGCATGCGGCCCTCAAGAAAAGAGGCTGTTAACGCCCTTCCACGACAATCTGCAATATGAATGCTGTAAACCGCCCTGCCCATGAGCTTTTTCAGGACTTCCTTTCCCATCTGGAAAAGGAACGAGCGGTGTCTGCGAATACACTGACAGCCTATACCCATGATGTTGGGTCATTCATTGGGTTTCTGAACCGACAGCGAAGTGTTGCCGCCACGGGGCAGGATCTCGAAGACGCTCATCCGCGCCGCGTCAGAAGCTGGCTTTCTGAGCGCCGCGCCGATGGGCTGGATGCGGCTGCTTCACTCTCGCGGGCCTTGTCAGCGCTGCGGGCGTTCTATCGCTGGCTGGACGCTGCGCATGGGCTGGAAAATGCCAAAGTGCTGGCCATGTCCGGCCCAAAGCTAAAATCCCGCCTGCCCCGCCCGACCAGCGAGACGGACACAGAGCGGCTGATCGACCTTGCCGGGGAATTGAACGAAACGCCATGGATTGCTGCGCGCGACACGGCACTTCTGACGCTGATCTATGCCTGCGGCCTTCGTATTTCAGAGGCGCTGTCTCTGACAGGTGATCTGACGCCAGCACCCGCTGAGCTTCGCGTTCTGGGCAAAAGGCAGAAAATCCGGATCGTGCCGCTCATCGAAACGGCGCGCGAGGCTTTGAATGCCTATGCTGCACAATGCCCCTATCAAATGTCTGAAGAGACCCCCTATTTCTTTGCTGTGCGCGGTGGCCCGATGCGGCCGAGAGCGGCGCAACTTTTAATGCAGAATTTGCGGGGCGCGCTGGGGCTGCCCGAAAGCGCAACACCACATGCGCTGAGGCATGCCTTTGCCAGCCACCTTCTGGCCCATGGCGGCGACCTTCGCTCCATTCAGGCGCTGATGGGCCATTCCAGCCCATCGACCACGCAAGTCTATCTGGGTGTGGAAGACGCCCGCCTGACACAGGCTCACAAGCTCGCCCACCCGCGGGCTTAACTTAGAACGACAGACACAAAAAAGGCGGGCATGCCCCCCGGCGCCCGCCTGTTTCGCTCCTTGCGGCTATCGCTTACGCGAGCACCTCCGGAAGAGCTTTACAGAAGCGGTCTACGTCTTCGATGAAACCCATAGAGACACGCGTCCACTCGTTATAGTCCATATACTGGCCACGAACGGAGATCATACGCGATGCCATTGCTTCCTGAACGGCATTCGCTTCCTTGCCGGATTTGAAGTAAACGAAGTTCGTCTGTGATGGCAGGTATTCCAGACCCAGCGCGTCGAGCGTGGTCGTTACCATTTCACGAGCTTCAACGATTTTCCCTTTTGAGAAATTGATGAAGTCCATGTCGTTATAGCTGCCGATTGCTGCTGCGATGGATGTCGATGGGGTCCAGGACATAACAACAGACTGAATCTTCTGAGCCGTTTCTGGCTTCGCGATCAAATAGCCCATACGGATACCGGCCATACCGTAGATTTTGGAGAAGGTTCGCGTGACGATAACGTCATGGCCTTCTTTGATCAGCGGAATACAGGTCGTGCCTTCTTCATCGTTTGCGAGCTCAATATACGCTTCGTCGACAACAACCGTTGTTTTCGCAGCCATGCGCGCGACCGCTGGACGGATGACATCACCTGGAAGAACCAGACCGGTTGGGTTGTTCGGGTTACACAGCTGAACAAGGCCGGTGGATTCTGTAACCATGGATTCCATTGCCGGAAGGTCGATTTCCATACCAGCCGTCAGCGGCACACGGGAAATTTCAGCCATGCCGAGATTTGAAGCGTAAAGCGCTGTCGTATCCCAGAAGAGACGCGGCGCAACGATCGGCCCGTTTGGACCATAATGAAGAGCGATCGCGCTGAGAATTTCGCCCGAACCGGTGGACAGCGCGACATGATCTGGCGTGACGCCATGGCGTTCAGCGATCATTTCTTTCAGCATCATGGTCGCTTCGCCAGAGGTGTAATACGCACCTTTTGACGCAGCATAAGCAATCATGTCTTTTGCAGATTGCGCAGGACCATATGGATTCTCGTTACGGGACAGAAGGGCAACGCCTTCTGGTGCACCGAGCAGGTACGGATTTTCAACAGACGCATTTTCAGGTGTGAAAGCGCCCTGAGCGACTGCAGAACCAGCGCTCGAAGTTGCACAAGCGGTGAGACCCGCAACAGCTGCGCCGGCAGAACCGGTAAGCAGGAAACGACGTGAAATATCAAAAGCCATGAATTACTCCCTTAATCTTCCTCAGTAGTATCGGTGCGCTATGCGACCGCCTTGTAGAACACCCAGATGGACGTCAGGATCAGATAGACCCCGAAATACCGTTTCAGCTTCACGCCATCGAGACTGTGAGCCAGTTTCGCGCCAACGGGCGCGGTGAAAACAGACATGCTGACAACGGCAGCTGCTGCGATGAGATTTACATAACCGACAGACCCTGCTGGCAGGCCTTCGGCTCCCCAGCCGACAATCATATTACCGATTGTACCCGGCACAGCGATCAGCACGCCAAAGCCCGCCGCCGTCGCAACAGCCTGGTGGATCTTGCGATCACACGCGGTCATGATCATTACGGCTGGCGTTCCGCCGCCAATGCCGAGCATAGCACAGAAAGCCCCAAGGCCCGTTGCAATCGGCGCGAGCACTGCGCCCTGAGGCATTTCTGCGCTGAAGCGGAAACGCACATTGTTCTTTGACGGAAAGACGAAGTGCAGGCCCATCAGGAATACGCCCACAGAGAAAATGATCTTGAGAGACGACCCGTCCAGAACGCGCGTAAGCAACGTTCCAATGATCGCACCCAGAACGATCCAAGGCGCCCAGTCCTTGATGATCTGCATATCGACCGCACCCTTTTTATAGTGCGCATATGCGGACCTCGCGCCGGTCACACAAATTGTAGCGAGAGACGTCGCCACAGCCGTCTTCATCAAGACGCTTTGATCAATTCCGAAAGACCCAAAAACAACGAGAAGGACGGGTACAACGACGAACCCGCCTCCGATACCGAACAGCCCGGCCACTAACCCAGCGGCCAGTCCAGCAGCCATCAAAATGACGACCATCTGGACGAGCTGAAGCCAACTATAATCACCCAACAAAACCAAATCCCAGACAGAGTTTTAACTAACACCCAGGACCAACCTATTCAGTTCAAAAAGAAAGAGGCGGGA
>CENJ01019862.1_pt1 | contig 15619 bp, 18 predicted proteins | sample 356161 | NCBI WGS metagenome assembly CENJ01 (sample SAMEA2619531, study PRJEB7988) | marine metagenome | biome: marine biome (ENVO:00000447); feature: surface water layer (ENVO:00002042); material: "saline water (ENVO:00002010), including plankton (ENVO:xxxxxxxx)" | depth 5 m
GGACAAACACTCTCAACCACCTTATCAGCATAGTTAACTCTTGTACCTTCGTGATTGACCAAGGAAGACTCAATTAAAGCACCAGTTGGGCATGCCTGAACGCACTCTCCACATGCAACGCAAGTGCTTTCTCCCATTGGATCATCAAGATCAAAAATTACTTTTGCTGTAGAGCCCCTATAAGCCATACCAATAACATCGTTAACTTGAACCTCTCTACATGCTCGAACACAAAGATTACAATTAATACAAGCATCAAGATTGACACTCATAGCTTTATGGGATCGATCAATTTCTATTTTATCCTTACTTGGGAATCTACTTGCACTGACACCCATTTTTTCAGACCAATTCCAAAATTTTGAATCAGGATCAGGTGATTTTTCTTTTTCAGGTTGATCAGAAACTAATAGCTCAAAAACCATTGACCTTGATTTTTCAGCTCGAGAAGAATTTACTGTTACCTCCATTCCTTCAGTGGGCTTTCTAATACATGATGCGGCTAGAGTTCTTTCACCTTTAATCTCAACCATACAGGCACGACAATTACCATCAGCTCTATAGCCAGGTTCTGGAGAATAGCAAAGATGAGGAATGTCTATATCATTTTTCTTTGCTACATCCCATATAGACTCCTGAGGGTCAGCTAAAAATTCTTTTCCATCGATTTTAAATTTAATTTTTTCAGACATTAGTTTGTTACCTCGTTAGGGAAATGTTTAATAACAGATAGCATTGGGTTTGGAGCTGCTTGTCCTAAACCACAGATAGAAGCATCCATCATTGCTGATGAAAGTTCTTTAAGTAGTTCAACGTCCCATGATTTTTGATTCATCAATTTAAGAGCTTTCTCCGTACCATTTCTACAAGGTGTACACTGACCACAACTTTCATCATGAAAGAAGAACATTAAATTTTTAGCTATATCACCCATTTTGTCTTGATCAGATAGGACGACGATAGCTGCAGAACCAATGAAACACCCATGCTCTTGCAAAGTATCAAAATCAAGAGGAACATTATCCATAGATGCCGGTAGAATGCCTCCAGATGCACCTCCAGGTAAATAAGCCTTAAAGGAATGATTATCCTGCATGCCCCCACAATATTCATCAATTAACTGTCGAATTGTTATACCTGCTGGAGCCAATTTAATTCCAGGATTTTTAATTCTACCAGAAACAGAAAAAGTCCTTAGACCAGACCTGTTATTGAGTCCATGACTATTAAACCAAACAGCTCCTTTTTCTAAAATTTCTCTTACCCAGAAAACTGTCTCTATATTGTGAATGAGAGTAGGCCTACCGAAGAGACCAACCTGAGATGGAAATGGAGGCTTGTGTCTTGGAAGTCCTCTTTTTCCTTCAAGACTTTCAAGCATAGATGACTCTTCTCCACAAATATAAGCGCCAGCACCTCTTCTAAGATGTATTCTAGTTTTAATATTTAAATTATTTTCTTCTAATATTTTTATTTCTTTTTTAAGAAATTTTATGACATCAGGATATTCATCTCGCATATAAATATAAACATCAGTTGCTTCGACGACCCAAGCAGCAATTAACATACCCTCAAGAAATCTATGAGGGTCTCTAGTTAAATAATGATGATCTTTAAAAGTACCGGGTTCTCCTTCATCTCCATTGATTGCCATTAATCTAGGTTGACTTTCAGCACGAACGAACCTCCATTTTTTTCCAGTTGGAAAACCAGCTCCTCCAAGACCCCTCAAACCAGACTTCTCCATTTCTTCAATTAAATCCATTGGTTTTTTTTTATTATTTAAACATTCTTTTAACAAAGAGTAGCCACCTGATTTAATGTAACTTTGATAATCAGTGTAAGCAGGGATAATTGGCTTTGTCTCATTAGATGAAATTAGTTCTTTAACTTTTGAAAGATTTGCTTTTGTAAGATGTCTTTTACCAATTTCTACAACGGGTGCTTGGTGACAACGCCCCATACATGGTGCTCTTACTACTCTTATGCTCTCATCGTTTTTAAAACTATCAGTGAGGTCTTTTTGTAACGATTTGCATCCATACATTTCACAAGTTAAGCTATCGCAAACTCTGATAGTCACCTCTGCGGGATTGACATCATCATCTTTAAAAATATCAAAATGCGCATAAAAAGATGCTGTTTCATAAATTTCAGTTAACGGGAGATTAGTAAGCTCTGCTAGTGCAGATAAATATTTAGGTTTTAAACACTTGTGACTATCTTGAATTAAGTGAAGACATTCAATCAACATGTCTCTTTGTCTAAAATAGTCAGATGGTATTAAGTTTTTTAATTCATTAATTGATTGATCATCTGTTTGCCTTCCTTTGTTAAAAGTAAGTGCATTTCTCCTACCTGAACCAGGATGAATTTTTTTAGTATTTTTTTCCACAAAACTGAACTTATTTAAAAGTTATTAAATATCAATTATTAATGAATGATTAATTGATAAGGATTACTTATCAATAGAAGTTAGGTACTTTATAAACCTGTCTTTAATTGGAGAAGGACCCTTGTCTTTGATGTATACACCGCCAACATCGTGAAAAATAGAGGGGTCAGATAATTCTATAAAGGAAATTTCAGAGTTAAAATTAAATTGTTTGGCAAATGAACCAGGCATAATTGTTGAAAGGTCAGATGAAGAAACGTGTGAAAATAAATGAATCAAAGAGTTAGACTCTATTAGAACATTTGGAGAGATATTTTTTTTTTGAAATATAGAATTTAAAATCCTTCTAAATTGATTCTCAGGTGAAATTAAACACAAATCTATTTCATGACATTTAGACCATGATACTGAATCTTGTGATTGATATGATTTTTTTTTTGTAACTAAAAAATATTTTTCTTTATACAAGGGAAGTTTTTCAACATTCATAATTGGCTCATTTTCTAGATATGTAAAACCGATATCTAATTTGAAATCATGCAAGTTTTCTTCTATCTTATTAGATGACATGGAAAAAACTTGAATATTAATATTTCTATATTTACTTACAAATTGATTTAATAATTCTGATATATCTAACAAAGCAGAGGGGATAACACCTATTCGTAAATTACCTGTTAAATTATTTTTTAACTCAGAACTTAATTCTTTAACTTCTGAATATTCTTTGACAATAAATTTAAATTTTTCTTTGAGAATCTCTCCTTCTTCAGTAAGGCCGATATAATTTTTACCTCTTTTAACAAGCTTAATACCTATTTCATTCTCTAAAGATTTTAATTTCATAGAAAGAGCAGGTTGAGAAATATTCAGCTTTTCTGCTGCTCTATTGAAATGTTTTTCACTATCAAGAGCTAAAATGATTTCTAAGTTCTTTATTTCCATGAAATATTAAAATAAATATATACATATATGGAATATTTTCTAGATACCAAAGGTTTTGAATGCCCAATACCAGTGCTAAAAGCCAATAAGTTTATTAAAAAATTAAATAAAAAAGATACTATTCTTATCGAAAGTGACGATCCTCTATCAAAGTTTGACTTTAAAAATTATTGTAAAGAAAATAATTACAAATTAATATCAATCAAACATTCAAAAGACATTATAAAGATTAAGATTAAAATTTAAGAAATTTATAAAGTTTTCCTTTTAAAATTTTATTTTCACTTTCATTTGAAATTAACAAACCATCACTTTCAGAAATTGATACTAATTTAGCAGAACCTTTAGAATTATGAGGAAATGCAATGTCTTTTTTAATTTTTACTCTAAAAAATTTCACAGTATTAATTTTTTTGACATCATTAAAACCTGCTTTTATGAATTTAATATTTTCATTTATAGATTTTTTGGGGTTTTCTAGAAAAGGTTTGACTATAAACATTAGATTAACAAATACCGCCAGAGGATTACCCGGTAAGGAAAAAATATATTTAGATTTATATCTTGCAAATATCATTGGCCTACCCGGTTGAATACGAATATATTTAAAAATTATATGAGATTTTTTTTCTAAAAAAGTTGACATAAAATCCCCAGTGCTAAAAGATGAACTTCCAGAGCTAATTATAATATCAAAATCTTTAACTTTATTTTTATAAAATTTTTCAATAGATGTAATATTATCTTTTAAAATTCCAAGATTATAAGCCTTAATATTATGATGCTTTAAAAAATTTATTATTTGTAATTTATTTGAGTCAAAGGTTTGAAATTTTTTTTTGTTTTTATCATAAGAGACTAATTCATTACCATTTGAGACAACGCCAATTTTTAATAACCTAAAGACTTCTAATTTTTTTATACCAACTGAAGCAAGTAAGGAAATATTTCGAAAGTTTAATTTTTGGTTTTTATCAATTATGATTTTACCCTTTTTTAGATCCTCGGCCTTCTTTTTAATATCTTTGTTAGAAATTTTAGATTTTGAAATATTGATTAAATCTTCTTTAACTGATGCATTTTCTAAAGAGACGAAATAAGAAAATCTATTTGGTATGATTGATCCTGTATTAATTTTGTATGCTAAGTTAAGATTTAAATTTTTATGAAGCTTACCAGGTGTAATAATCTTTTTTGATATTTTTAAAAACTGATTATTCTTTTTTGAAAATATATAGCCATCTAAACCTGCACTATCATAGCTTGGCAAATCAATTGGTGAGGTAACTTTTTTAGAACTTACTCTTCCAATTGAATCCTCCAATTTAATTGTTTCCTTTTTATTAGGCTTTTTTTCTTTCTGAATTAACTTAATAGCTCTATTTAAGGAAATTAAAATATTATCAGGCATCTTGTATAAATTTCGCAATTAAAGGAATTTGATCATGACTTAATACTTTTAAAGGATGACTTTTGTCATCATCGGTCACAAGCAAATTAACTTTTTCAACATTTTTATATAAGTACTCTTTTTTATTTTTTTTTAAAAAAACTTCTATTTTTGGAATATCATTATTCTTTTTAAAACCTTCAAGTATTAAAATCTGACAATCTTTGTTCATATCTATAATAGATTTCAAATCAATTTCATTATCATCAGCTCTTTCTTCTATAACTGCCAATCTCTTATTTGACACAATAGTAGTTTTGAAAGCACCAGATTTACGAATTTTGTAGCTATCAGTATTAGGATGATCTATGTCAAAACTATGGTGGGCATGTTTAATAACTCCTACTTTTAAATTTAAAGAACTAAAATAATTTACTAGTTTTGATACTAAGGTTGTCTTACCACTATTCTTCCAACCTATAACACCTATTGTCTTCACTCATACACCATATTACAATCTTAATTGATATGACAGATTTTTTAATTAAACCAAACATAAAAAATAAATCTTTATATAAATTTAAAAAAGCAGTGAATGAGAATAATGAAACTGTGAACATACCTGTAATTGAAGAAAAACCGTTAACTCTTTACCTAAATAATCAAGAAATTGTAACTATGATGACTATTGGCGACTACCCTGATTTTCTCTCAATTGGATATCTGTTTAATCAAGGAATGTTAAAAAGCTATGAGGAAATCAAGAAGATTGAATACCATCAAGACTTAAAAACAATAGTCATAAGAACCAAAAATAAAACTAATTATGAAAAAAAATTAAAAAAGAAAATTAATACTTCAGGTTGCGCTCAAGGAACAGTATTTGGGGATTTATATTATGAAATAGAAAAAGTTAAACTTAATAAAAAGATTAAAATTTCACATCAACAATTAATTGATTTATCCAAAAAAATTAATATTGAACCTAGTTTATATCTTCAAGTAGGTGCAATTCATGGATGTGTACTTTGTGAAGAGGATAGGCCTTTATACTACTTTGAAGATGTTGGAAGACATAATGCTGTTGATAAAATAGCTGGTTTAATTCTTAAAAAAAAAATTAATACAGAAAAAATGTCATTCTACACTACTGGCAGACTAACGAGTGAAATGGTATTGAAATGTATAAAAATGGGGATACCTATCCTTCTCTCAAGATCTGGTTTTACTTCATGGGCGGTAGAAATTGCTAGAAAAAAAGAACTTACAATGATTGGTAGATTGAGAGGTAAGAGAATGAGCATTTTATCTGGTAAGTTCAGACTAAAAAATGAAAAATAAATTAATTAGTGTAATTCTAACTGGTGGTAAATCATCGAGAATGAACTACCTAAACAAAAGTTTTTTAAAGATTAATGATCAGTTTTTCATTGAAAAAATTATAAAAAGTTTAAAAGAAAAGACTGAAATTGTTTGTATAAATGCAAATGATGATATTGAAAAATACAGAGGATTTAAATTAACTATTATTCAAGATGCTATAAAAGGCTATAAAGGGCCATTAGCTGGACTTCATAGCGCAATGAAACATTATAAAAATATATCCCAAGATAGTTGGTTTGCTATTTTTCCTACAGATGCACCTTTTATAGATACAAATCTTTTTGATTTATTTGAGTCCAAAAAAAAAGAAAATTGTCGGGCTTTTATTTCCAAAATTGATGATGCTATTGAGCCAATGTTTTCTTTTTGGTCTATTAAATCCCTTGAGTATTTAGAAACTATACTTCAAGAAAATGACGGGTATAAAATTATGAAGTTTGCTCAAGAAATAGGATTTGAGTATTTGGATTTTAAAAGAAAATCTAAAGCTGATTTTTTTAATGTAAATAGACCTGAGGATTATAAAAACTTACTAAATCTTATTTAGTTCAATTAAAACAGTTCCTTTGTCATTGACAGTTTTTTGATTATTAGAAAAGCCTTTTTCTATAAAAAAAGGAATGATATCGTGAAAATTAATATAGGAAAATGCAGGAATGCCTGTTTTAAAATAAATGGGTTCAACTGTTATAAAAATTTTATCAATTAAGTTTGCATATAAAAAAAAATCATGAATCTTCGTACCACCTAAAATCAAAACACTTGTTGAACAAATTTTTTCAAATTCATGCCATTGGTTTAAATCGGGATTAAAATAATATTGGTTTGGAATATCTTCTTTGATTAATTGAACTTTTTCAAACTGCCGAGAGAACACAATTCTTTTCCTTGCATGATTTGGGTTCAGTTCATGAGTCTTTCTTCCCATAACTTGCCATTCGTGTTGATTTATAAGATTTTTTAAATGATCTTGGTCATTTTTAGAGGTCCATTCAAAAGGATTATCCTCAGCATACCTAGCTATGAAGCCATCTAGACTCGATGCAAATGCCAAAGTGTAATTAATCATTATTATGATATATAAAATATATTATTTAGTAATCATAACAAGAAATGAACTTTTATCTCCCAATAGCAGAAATATCTATAAATATTTATTTGCTCATATCTCTTGGAATAGGTATTGGATTTATTTCAGGTTTATTTGGTATAGGTGGAGGTTTTATTACCTCACCACTATTAATACTTGTTGGGATTCCACCAGCAGTTGCTGTTGGAACGACTACTGTTCAGGTCTTTGCATCTACCTCAACAGGAGTTATGAGCCACTTTCAAAAGAAAAATATAGATTATCAAATTAGTTTTACAATGATAGTGGGAGGTATTTTTGGAACCTTGACTGGCGTTCTACTATTAAGTTCACTCAAAAACATAGGTCTAATAGATAACTATTTAAATGCAATCTATATCATTCTTCTTCTTGGTACTGCCATGTTTATCTTATATGAGACAGCAAAAATTAATTTAATTTACAAAAATAAAAAGTTTAAGTTACATCAGCACTCTTGGATACACGGATTACCAATTAAGATTAAATATAGAAAGTCAAAGTTATACATAAGCATTCTTGCACCCTTATCTATAGGTTATTTAATTGGTGTGCTGACCGGCCTTACTGGAATTGGTGGAGGTTTTATCTTAATACCTTGTATGATTTACATATTAGGAATGAAAACTATTTCTGTTATAGGATCTTCTCTATTAAATATAACTGTAGTTGCTTTAATATCATTATTTTTACAAATATATATCAATCAAAATATAGATTTCGTATTAGCTATTTTTTTGATTATTAGTAGCTCAATTGGAGCCGCTATTGCCTCAAGAATCATAGATAAATTCGATCAAGAAAATTTAAAAGTATTATTTGGTGTACTTTTAGTGATTATAGCATCTTTTTTAATTTATGATTTATTCAGAACTCCTTTAGAGCTTTTTAGGATTAATTATGTATAGAAGTTTTATATATTCAATATTCTTCAGTTTAATTTCATTAAATATGAACTCCACAAGTTTCACATTAGATACTTACAATATAGAAATAAATTCTAGCTTTCTGGGCAAGGAAATTATGCTCTTTGGTCAAAAAAATGCAAATAGAGATATAATCATAATATTTGAGGGAAATAAGCAAGAAGCAAATCTGGATACTAAGGTTAAAAAGGGATTATTTTGGGTAAATACTTCTAAAAGTTTATCTGATATTCCAAGTTTTTTTGGCATCTTTACGACTCCAAAAAAATCCTTAAATGAGATTTTTTTAATTCCGAAAATTACAGAAAAACATAATTTGATTAATAATTTTTCAGAAGGACTTTTTCAAATAAGAAAAGCATTAAAAGCAAAAGGTCTTTACTACGAGGAACAACTAGAAGTAAGTGAAGGTAATTTATTTTATAAAAAGTTTGAGATACCAGATAATATTTCAGAGGGAGATATAAAGATATATTTTTATGAGATTTTCGATGGAGAAATTTTATCATCAAATGAAAAAAATCTTTCTATTGAGAAAAAAGGATTAACTAGCAATCTTGAAAATCTTTTAACAGAACAGTCATTTTTCTATGTATTTATATTGATTGTTTTTTCTATTGCCTTTAGCTTAATATCAAATTTAATATTTAGAAAAAAATGAAGAAAAAAAATAATAGAAATTATTTTATAGTAATAGATCAAAGTCAAGAAATGTGGACTGCTGTAAAATTTGCTATCAAAAGAGCTAAAACAACTAAATCGAAACTAACCACAATAAGTTTTATTGACAATGTTAGTGATGGAATGATGTTAACTTCATCAACTGAATCTATTCTCAATAAGGATCAAATAGAAAATGAGAAAATAAAACATAAAGAAGTACATGATTTTATTTTCAAAAAATCAAAAATTAAAGCTGATACAGAGATTTTTAAGATTAATGAAATTGATAACTTTATCGAATTTCTTAATAAATACTCCTCTAATTCGACAATTATTTTAGCAACAAGTTCAGATATAGGAAAACCTGGACCGCTTATTGATAAACTTATTTATGAAAAAAATAACTCCCTTTTGTGTCCATTAGTTTTAATTAATGGCAATTTACAAGATGAGGAGATAGAAAAAATAATTTAACTGAAAAAAGATCTCTTTAAAACCTGTGTTGTTTGTAAAAGGCCATTTAATTGGAGAAAAAAATGGGAAAAAGTATGGAATGATGTTAAATATTGCTCAGAGAAATGTCGACGGTCAAAATCAAAAATTCAAGACAAAAAATAGCTGATATATTACTTAGTATTGGATGCGTTAATATCAATTTCAAAAATAAATTCACTCTTACATCAGGAAAAAAAAGTCCAGTCTATGTTGATTGTAGAAAATTAGTCTCTTTTCCAAAGGAGAGAGAAATAATTATCAATGAAATGTCTAAACAAATTAAAAGTAAGTATAAAAATCAAATTGTTGTGGCTGGAGGAGAGACAGCTGGTATCCCATATTCTTCATATATAAGTCAAAAACTTAAACTACCAATGGTTTATATTCGAAAAAAACCTAAAGGTTTTGGAAAAGGTAAAATTATAGAGGGAGAATTCAAAAAGAAATCAAAATCCGTCTTGATTGAGGACATGGCAACTGACGGAGGCAGTAAAATTCATTTTATCAATTCAATGAGAAAAGCTGAATTATCAGTTAGAGACATATTTGTAGTTTTTTTTTATGATATTTATCCAAGCGCAAAAGCTAATATGAAAAAAATGAGAGTAAATTTAAATTATTTGGCAAGTTGGAAAGATATTTTAGAGATCTCACCAAATTACATATCTATGAAAGATCATGCTAATCTTAAAAAATATTTAGATATGATAAGTAATGGATAAAAAAATAATCAGTATTGTATCTGGTGGCTTTGACCCTATCCATCCTGGTCATATTATGATGATGAGAGATTGTTTAGAATTTTCCAATCACTTAATTGTTGGTGTTAATTCTAATAGTTGGTTAATTAAAAAAAAAGGTAATTTCTTTATGGATATTAAACATCGGATGTATGTTATTGATAACTTGACTATGGTCAATGAAGTTATGGATTTCGAAGATGATGATATGGGAAGTGCAAGTAATCTTCTTATAAAGATTAGAAAAAAATACCCAAAAAATAAGATTATATTTGCCAACGGTGGTGATCGCTCAGATAGCTCAAAAATTTTAGAACAAGATACTGCTGACAAATGTGATATTGCCTTAGAGTATGGAGTTGGCGGTAGCCATAAAGAATCCTCTAGCTCTGATCTTTTAAAGAGATGGGGTAAATATTTGTTAGAGAGTAAAAATTAGGGACTAAGAGTATACTGCTCCCAATTATTATCTTTAAGCTCATAGACTGTTCTTTGATGTATCCTGTGAGGCTTGTCTTCCCAAAATTCAATTTTATGATAATTAATTAAAAATCCACCCCAGTATGGAGGCCGAGGAACATTTTCTTTATCTGGATATTTTTTCTTAAAATATTCAATTTTATTTTCTAATTCTTCTCTATTTTCTAACAAAGTTGATTGATTAGATGCCCAAGCACCAATACGGCTTAAATAATGTCTTGAGTTAAAATATTTATCAGAAACCTCTGGATGCAGTTTTTCAATTATACCCTCAACTCTTATTTGTCTTAATAAAGATTTCCAATGAAAATTCAAACAAACGTTCTTATTAGAATAAATATCTTTACCCTTGTTGCTTTCATAATTCGTATAAAAAACGAAACCTTTTTCATTAAAATCCTTTAAAAGCACCATTCTTGAATGAGGTTTGTTATCATTAGAAATTGTAGATAGGCACATTGCGTTAGGATCATTGATTTCATTTTTCGAAGCAAGATCAAACCAATCTTTAAATTGAATAATTGGATTTAAATTTCTATCTAACATGGTATGTCTATTATATAAAGTTTAAATCAAAATGGATCTAAAAAACAAAAAGGGATTAATCATGGGTGTAGCTAATGATAAATCTATAGCTTGGGGAATAGCTCAACAATGTGCTAATTTTGGCGCAGACTTGGCTTTTACTTATCAAAATGACCTTTTATTGAAAAGAATTGAACCATTAGCCAAATCAGTAAATTCAGATTTTTTAATACAGTGTGATGTCAGTGAAGAAGGTTCAACTGAAAGAGCCTTCAAAACAATTAAAGAAAAATGGGGTAAACTTGATTTTTTCGTTCATGCAGTTGCTTTTGCTGACAAAAACGAACTTAGAGGTAAATATGTTAACACATCAAAAGAAAATTTTCTTAATAGTTTGAATATATCTTGTTACTCTTTCACTGAGTCCTGTAAATACTGTTATGAATTAATGGAAGATGGTGGAAGTATATTGACACTAACTTATTATGGTGCAGAACAGGTAATGCCTCATTACAACGTTATGGGAGTTGCAAAGTCAGCATTAGAGGCCTCTGTAAAATATTTATCAGTTGATATGGGAGATAAAAATATTCGAGTAAATGCCATTTCAGCAGGACCTATTAAAACTCTTGCAGCTTCAGGCATCGGTGACTTTCGATTTATTCTTAAATGGAATGAACTTAATTCTCCTTTAAAAAGAAATGTAACCCTTGAAGATGTTGGTAATACAGGGGCTTATTTACTAAGTGATTTATCATCAGGTGTTACTGGAGAAGTGCATCATGTTGATTGCGGATACCATACTGTGGGAATGGTGGCTGTTGATGAAGCAGAAGGAGTAGCAAATCTTCTCAATGAGTTTAAAAATAAATAAAAACAGATAATGTCTCATAATTCATTTGGAAATCTTTTAAAGTTTACAACATGGGGAGAAAGCCATGGTGAAGCTATAGGTTGCGTTGTAGATGGTTTTCCAGCTAATATACCTATAGATCTAAAATTTATTCAATCTAGATTAGACTTAAGAAAACCAGGTCAGTCTAAATTTACAACTCAAAGACAAGAGAAAGATATGGTTAAAATTCTTTCAGGAGTCTTTAATGGTAAAAGCACTGGTTCACCTATCTCTTTTATTATTTATAATTCAGACCAAAGAAGTAAAGACTATACAAATATAAAAAATAAATTTAGACCGGGTCATGCAGATTTTACCTACTATATGAAATATAAAAACTATGACTACAGAGGTGGTGGTAGATCCAGCGCAAGAGAAACTGCTATGAGAGTCGCTGCTGGTGCACTTTCAGAAATTCTTTTGAATAAGATAGTAAAACCAAAAATTAAAATAAGCAGTGCCGTAATCCAGATAGGAGAAAATAAAATAACTAATAATAAATGGAATGAAAATTTCATATTAAAAAATCCATTCTTTTCTCCTAATAAATCAATAATAGAAACTTGGGAAAAATCAATTCTATATCATAGAAAAAAAGGATCTTCATTAGGAGCTATTATTGAAGTTAGAGTTAAAAACTGCCCAGTGGGTGTAGGTGAACCTATATATCAAAAATTAGACTCAGAGCTGTCAAAGGCCATAATGAGCATAAACGCTGTAAAAGGTATTGAGTTTGGTTCAGGATTTAATTTGGTTGAATTAGATGGAACAAATGCCTCAGATCAAATGTCCTCAAAGGGTAAAAAAATATCTTTCCATAGTAATCATGCTGGGGGTATTTTAGGAGGAATTTCATCAGGACAGGACATTGTTTTCAGATATATAGTTAAGCCTACTAGTTCTGTTTTATCAGAAAAAAACACAATCTCTAAAGATTTGAAAAATACAAAAATTAGAACAGTTGGACGTCATGATCCATGTGTAGGAATTAGAGCTGTTCCTGTTGGTATAGCAATGACCAACTTTGTATTGGCAGACTTAATTTTGATGTGTCATTCAAAATTATTTTAATAGAGAAGCTAACTTTTTTATAATTTTTTCAGGAGAGATGCCAGATTGATCATATTGATCATTAATATCTGACTGGTCGATAAATTCATCTTTCATAAAAAAATTTAATATCCTTGGAGATTTTTCAAGATTATTTAATATAAAGTGATTAACCTGAGCAGAAAAACCACCGATTGAATTTTCCTCAATAGTGACAATAACATCGTGATTTTCAATTAAAGATTTTATAATTGATGTGTCTATAGGTTTGGCAAATCTCATATCAACAATCGTTGGTTGAATTTTGAATTTTTTTAAAATTAAATCTGAAGTCTCAAATATTTGATTGAGTCTGGTACCTAAATTTAAAAAAGCAATTTTTTTTCCCTTTTTAACAACTTTACCTTTACCAAGTTTAAGTTTTTGAAAAGATTTTTCTTCACTATAGTCTCCTGCTAAATCTCTAGGGTATCTTATGGCAGTCGGCTGATTATTAATTGATAATGAAAAATTAATCATGTTTTTTAGTTCTTCTCCTGAAGATGGAGCCATTACAATAAAATTAGGTAAACAGCTTAAATATGTTAAGTCAAAAGATCCAGCATGGGTAGCACCATCTGCGCCCACAAATCCAGAGCGGTCAATTAAAAATCGAACAGGTAGTGACTGAAGAGCAATATCATGTATTACCTGATCGTAGGCTCTTTGAAGAAAGGTAGAATAAATAGCAACAAAGGGTTTTATAGACTCTATAGACAAACCACCTGCAAATGTAACAGCATGTTGTTCCGCAATTCCTACATCAAAAAATCTATCCGGATAAATATTTTGAAATTTGTCTAAACCCGTACCTGAGGGCATAGCTGCGGTAATCGCAACTACTTTTTTATCTTTTTTTCCCATTTTGACAAGAGTATCACTCACAACATTTGTATATGTCTTGTCTTTCGATTTTTTTTGAATACCTGTTTTAATATCAAAACTCGAAACTCCATGAAATTTATCTTTTGAAGACTCAGCAGGGGCATAACCCTTTCCTTTTTCTGTAATTAAATGAAGAAAAACAGGTCCGTGTAACTCTTTTTCTTTATATTTTTGAAATAATTGTATTAAAAGTTCTAAATTATGACCATCAACAGGTCCAATGTAATTCAAGCCAAGTTCTTCAAATAATGTGTTTCCTGTGAGGTAGCCTTTTAAATATCCTTCAGTTTTCTTTGCAAAATCACTTACCTCGTTAGGTAATTTTTTAGTAAAGTTTTTTACTAGATCTCTAAAATTTTCATAAGTTTTAGAGCTAAGTAAATTAACAAGATACTTGCTCATTGCACCTACTGGTTGAGCTATTGACATTTCATTGTCATTCAAAATAATTAATGAATTTTTATTTAAATGACCAATATTGTTTAGTCCTTCAAAAGCCATACCGGCACTTATAGCTCCATCTCCTATAATGCTTACAACATCAAAATTTTTATCAAGTAAATCTCTAGCTGCAGTTACTCCAAGATTAGCTGAAATTGATGTAGAACTATGCGCTGCACCAAATGGATCATAAATACTCTCCGATCTTTTAGTAAAACCAGATAGTCCATTTTTTTTTCTTAAAGTATGAATTTTATTTTTTCTTCCAGTAAGAATTTTATGAGGATAGGTTTGATGCCCCACATCCCATATTATTTTATCTTTTGGAGTATTAAATACATAATGAAGTGCTACTGTTATTTCTACAACTCCTAAACTGGCGCCTAAATGTCCTCCAGTTTTAGACACAGTATTGATTGTATAATTTCTTAATTCATCGTTTAAAATTTTTAAGTCTTTAATCGATAAATTTTTTAAATCTTTTGGATATTTAATTTTATTTAATAAGGACATTTGTAATCTGAGCTATTTAAAATCTTCTGAGGAGAGTACTTTATTTGATTTAATAATTTTATCTATTTTCAATTTAGCAGATTTTAGCTTTTCTTCACAAAATTCTTTTAGATCAATGCCCTCTTCAAACAATTTAATACTATCCTCTAAAGGTGTATCTTCACTTTCTAGTAATTGAGCAATTTCTTCAAGTCTCTCTAAAGCATTTTCAAAGTTTTTTTCATTTTTTTTATTCATAAGAATAGTCTTGTAATACTTTTAAGTGGTTATTTAAACCATTATATAGGCCTTTCATATCATAGCCACCTTCTAAAACAGAAATGATAGGTATGTTATTTGCAAATTTATCCAATATTTTTTTAGTAATCCAAAAAAAATCTTCATCTTCTAAATTTATTGATGCCAAAGGATCAAGTACATGAGCATCAAAACCAGCAGAAAAATACAATAAATCAAAATTTTGATTAATTTTATCAACAATATTTTCAGAAAATAACTTTCGAAATAATTTAGAATCACAATTGGCAGGCAAAGGGCAGTTAAATATATTCCCACATCCTTTTTCAGTTAAATCACCTGTTCCAGGATAATACGGATATTGATGACTTGATGCGTAAAAGATATTTGGATTATTTTCAAAAATACGTTGGGTCCCATTTCCATGATGAACATCAAAATCAATAATCAATATTTTTTCATATTTTTTCGATCTTAATGCATAATCTGCAGATATAGCAACATTGTTA
>CENJ01067675.1_pt1 | contig 15574 bp, 11 predicted proteins | sample 356161 | NCBI WGS metagenome assembly CENJ01 (sample SAMEA2619531, study PRJEB7988) | marine metagenome | biome: marine biome (ENVO:00000447); feature: surface water layer (ENVO:00002042); material: "saline water (ENVO:00002010), including plankton (ENVO:xxxxxxxx)" | depth 5 m
GTAGTCTCACCAAATTGCGGTTCATCCATCTCAAAACTATATTTCACTACCCTACGATTCCCGATTCTTTTTTCAGGCTGTTCTTCATCAAGCTTCCCATAAATTCCAGATAGAGGGACAACTGCTTTTTTACCATTTTTATTACCGTATGTTGTAACAGTAAGCATCATGTTATTTGAGCCTTTACCCATTCGCTTAAAATCTAATTTAGGAGGAGGAATTTTTCTTACCTTTACCTTGTGGTTAAGACCCTTAACAGCATTGCCATCCACAAAAGTTTTAAATACAATTTCACCTCTGCTTTTTGGAGTAAATTTTGCTTCAAATGAATTAAAGGTTTTCTTGTTAACGGCAGATCCTGATATTTGTACAGATATTCGATCTCGATCCACATCTTTTACTCTACTATCAAAGATGTACTTCTCACCTATATAAATCTCCTTGTCCTCAGAAGGTGAACTATACTGAGGATCTACGGCAACAATTTTAGCAGATGTTATGCTAGACTTTTTATCACGTTTCCTTAACCCCAATATTTCAACTGTACCATCAAAATTACCAGTTCCTTTAACATATGCCCTAGGTAAACCAGGAAGCAATTCTTTTACAAGGTCTTTACCACTTGATATTTCCAAATCATAATCGGCATCTGAGTTAACACCTCCTACGCTAAAAGGAATTTCCCAAGCAAGCCCCTTCAAGACCGTATACTTTTCTTTATCAAAGAGTACAAAAAATTCCGATTGCTGACCATCCATATAGATTAATGTAACAGGCGTATCAAATGATCTATCTATGCCAAAACTACCTTCACGTGAAACTTCGCTGTTGATAATTTTTAAAAGTTTATCAGTCACCTTGTAACTACCAAAAGCATCTGACCATTTATTATAGGTAACACTATCGATATCAGGGATGAATTTTACACCAAGACTAACATTAAAGGGCTGATTTAAATAGTTTTCTTCAACAGAAGATAATTTAACTTTTGCCACATATCGACTATCTCCTCCATCAGCATATGGCTCAATAGTTACCGAATCAAGCTCCCACTCGTATTCTTCATCAATAGTAACCCCTTCATCTCCAACTTCAACAATAGGAGTGGTAAAGCTTGGAGTGAACTCAATGGAACCTTTCTCATACTGACCGTCAACATCAAAAAGCAACCTATAGTAATCAGGATCATCATAGTTTGATTCGACATTACTAACCTCAACCAAGGTCTGAAGCTTATCCTGCGCAACATTTTTGAGTATGTCGTCTTGCCTTTGCATGTAAATTGAAAGCTCACCTTCAATTGCAAAAAGACTCAAGATAGCTCCTAAATTAATAAGGAAGTAGACTTCTACTTTTTTCATATTATGAACCTACTTTTTAATGGCTTTAGAAAGAATTTCATTCACCTCTTTCCGAATTTCTTCCTGCACCTTACCTTTGGCAAGGTTTGCGAGCCCCTCACCCATTTGGGCAACTTGGACAACTGCTTTTGTTAATTCTGATATTTCTTTACTATCCATATCAGCTACACTGCCGCTAGAGACCACTTTTGAACCTCCATCATCAGGCCCCAAATTATAAATACTTTGAGCGTACAATATAAGAAGGAAAAACTCAAGCACAAGCGCACCAATAGATAAGTAGGTCATTATTCCAACATGATCTGGATCTAGCGTTGCAAGTATGGAACGAAATCCAACTATTACAAGAAGGAATGCAGCACCTCCATAAACCAAAGCGGTCCTTGCATTTATATCTGATCTTAATTTCATTTTAATTCCTTTATTCTTTAATAATTATTGTATAGTAAAACTTTTTTGTTCTTGCGTTGTAAAACATTCATCAGAAACAGAAAAGGTAAATGTCTTATCCCCATTGTTATTAGATCCAGGTATCACTGTAACCAAACCAGACTGATCAATGGATATCCAACTAAGTTGAGAAGTTGAATAAGTATTGGATCCAATTCCAACCGTAAGATTAAAGGTGGTTTGATCTTCGTTTGGATCTACCCACTCGATGTCAAAACTCAAGGTATCACCCGAATTCATTTCTGATGGAAAACTACTTAAATTGGAAAAAACGGGTGCATCATTTGCTATAACAGTTAAATCAAATTGATATTCTGTAGATTTAGATGAGTTTGGACGATTATCCTCAAGCCTTATCGTCACCGTAGACATACCCTCATCATTATTTCCCGGAGCTGTATAGCAAAATAATTTTCCATCTTCACTCCAATTCATCCAGCTAATATTTTCATTTACAGAAAAGGATACAATATCATTACCTGCAAAATCTTGGGTACCATTATTAGGGTCGTACCAGCTTAGGTCTACCAATTCTTGATTAACATTCCAACATCCAACAATAATATTTTGAGGTATAGATGATGTACTGTTAAATAACGGCGCTAAGTTTTCCCTTACTTGAATATTGACTTCCTCTTGAACATCTATCGCACCATCCGAAATTGTTAGGACAAATGAGTTATTGCCAATATCACTTGTCTGAGGTGTTCCTGCCATCTGACCTTCACTTGAAATATTAAGCCACCCAGGGCCAGAGTGAGTAAGGGTTGGATTTTGACCCTCATCCGTATCCGTCCATTCTACTTTATTAAAACTATATTCAATATTCTCATCAGCATACCTTACAACCTCATCAATATTCGTGTAGTAGGGGTCCTCATTTACATTTACAATTTGGACAGTAACGAGGAAATTACTACTCTGAGATGCAGGACTATCGTCAGTAGCTTTAATAGTTAGCTCAACTTCTTTTGACCCTCCAATCGCTTCAAAATTAATTTCATTATCATTTGTTTTAAGATTAGCTATTCCCGTGCTATCTTCCACAACTATTTTAAAAAAGTTCACATCTTGCCCATCAATTGTTTGCTTGTCTAAGATGTAGGAAACTTCATCATCAGGATTAGGATCGGTTGCATTTAAAACTCCAATTGAAAGATTGGATGCAGAATTCTCTGGTAACTGACCCTTCCCATTATCACTAGCATCAATAAGCCAATTGATTGCGCCTTCTGGAGCTTTTGGGTCCGTGTTCTGCGTATTTCCAGGATATGCAATTACAGTTTTCTCACATCCATTACAAAGCAAGGCCAAAAGCAAGGCCAAAAATATTTTATTATTCATAGTTATCATTATTTTGAGTTAGAATTTAATCTAATTTATTAAAAAAATGGTTTAAGAAGAAGAGTTTACGGTACGCCATTACCACTTATATTACCACTTATTATGTTATTAGATGAATGCAAGAAAGCCTCCAAAGATATATCGGTCTTTAGATTTAACTTTTTTCTCAATCTATATCTTTTATTTTCAATCGCACGAACTGATAAACCTGTAATTTGAGCAATATCTTTAGTGTTCATATTCATTTTTAAATAACAGCAGAGTTTTATATCTCCAGATCTAAGGTCTGAATATTTTGCAGTCAGTTTTTCAATAAAATCTGGATAGGCTAAAGAAAATTGTATCTGAAATTGATCCCAATCAGCCGATTCATCAATTTTTTCAGAAATTTTCTTTTTTAATGGTGTCATTAGCCTTCGATCCTTTTTATTTTCAATTAGAGAAGTGTGGTACTCCAAATCAGAGACAATAGAATTGAGTAAATCATTTTTTGAGACTATATAAGCAGACATTCGAGCAAGATCATTTTCTTTGTTTTTCAATGCTTGATCAACAAGCTGCTTTTTCCGTTTAACTAACCTAGATCTTTGGTCAATAAACCTTTTTTTATTTCTAAGGTTCAAGGCTACAATTCCCATTAAAATAAGCAGGGCCCCCAACAAAGAAGATATGATGACCTGTTTTTCTTTAGCCTTTGATAATTGTTCTTTCCTTAACATTATATTATTTTTATGCTCTAAGCCATCAAAAAGGCTAGCCATTCTTTCTTCCTGAACCTTAACCGTTAAACGGTTTATTTCTTCCGAAATATCCAATGCACTCCTTTCAAGCTTGTTCACTTTTAGAAGATTTAGTTTATTCTCTAATAATGATATCTTTCGTATGTCTAGTCCTTCGATATCGCAAACTTTCAATCCTCTATCCAAACTAGTTAATGCAAGATAGAGTTCTTCCTGAGCACTATAAAATTCTGATTCAACCTCCATATGATCCACAAAAGAATATGGCCAGTCTTTAAGCAATTGCGTGGCTTCTCGAGACTGGATTAATGCTTCTTCAAACTTTCCTAATTTTGTATTTATTTCTGCAAGTAGAGATAAGTTGTTACCCATTATTTTTTTTGCTGCTTTCAAAACTCGACTATTCTCACTTTTTTCAATTATATCTTTGAGAATTCGATCCGCTTTTTGATTTTCTTCAACTGCTAAATCATATTGCTCCCATATTTTATAAAGGTTTGATATTAAATAATGTTGATAAGCAACCCCACTTGCAGTATTCTCATAAACAATACTGTTTTTTTCTAGAGATTTTTTATAAGAAAGGAACCGAGGTGACTTTCTACTCACATCTAGGGCTTCTTTAAAATAATTAAGAGCCTTATCATAATTTTTAATTTTCACTTCGATTCGCCCAAGATTACTAAGTGCAACTTTTCTACCAGTAACACGATTATCCTTGTTGTGTTTAAAATTATTAAATTTGTCTAAAGCTTCATTGTAAAAACGTCTTGCTTCGATATATTTTCCTTGTTGGTAATAAACATTGCCTATATTTAATGAGTTCCACGGTGCATTAGGCTTACCCAGTCTTTCCCTGATCAATTTAGATTCCATAAAATGAGACATAGCCTGTCCATACATTTGAAGATCTAAAAATATTTCACCTAAGGTATTATTAATTTTATACTCAAAATTAGATTCCGAACTTGGTTCTAATTTTTTTAATAATTCTCTTGCAAAACGAATAGCTCTTTCTGGTGATTTTTTAGTTAGAGAATTCAGAGAATCTAAATCACTTTTCAAAATATCATCATTGCTTTTACTAAAGAGAATAGAGGAAAATAAAAAAGCAATCACAAACTTTACTATGTTATTGTAAGCATACATAATATCTTATTGAGTAGTTATGGCGTAATGAAATATTAAAATTTTGGCCCGAAATTTATGTAAAATATCTATTATGGCAAATAGCAATACAAACATAGTAAGATCTGCAAGAAGGGGCTTAGATAATACTTCTTCCTTAATATTGCATGAAATTTATTTAGCGTACCCTAAGGAAGTTTCATTAAAAGCTATTGGTGAAAAATTACATATTGTTGAAGAAACAATTCAATCTTCTATTAAGAGGATAAACAATTATGGTGTTCCGATTGAGTACAAAAACAATAAAAATAAAGAAAAAACGCTTCGTGCTAATATCAAAGAACCCATTTCTTGGATATTAAAGGAAAAAAGTGCAGCAGAGAACATGCTAAGTCTTTTTGAAAATATTGATGACAATGATTCGGAAATTGTCAAAACTCAAAAGACTATAAATAAAAGAATATATACTGAATACCTAGAATCTTTAAATGATTTGTTTGATAAATGGAGCTCCCTTCGACTTTTAGACAAACTCGATAAGCCTGCACGAACATGAAACTCCCAAAGTATTTAATAAGAACAGTAGCAATTATTTTAATTGTGCTAGGGGCATTGATTATTTTATACAATTTACTTTACTTATTCTAAGCTAAAAAAATAAAACCATATTATATTAGCTTTTAATAAAAGCTAATACTCGTGATACAAAAGTCAATTCTACCAAATTATTTTTCACGAACACGAATACTGTCATTATTAATATTTTCAATTTTATTTGCAGATAACAGGAATCATCAATACCAAAATTTTGATAATTTCATCTATAAAGCGCTATAAACCTCTAAAATTGCCGGTATTGGCCTATCTATAATCTCAAAAGATTCGATATTGTTCAAAAAAGCATACGGGTACTCTGACATTCAATTAAAAGAAAAATTTACCCTAAACACTATTATGAATATTGCATCTATAAGTAAAACCACAATTGGGGTATCTATTACTTACCTCGCTGAAAAAGGACTAATTAACCTTGATGAAGATATAAATAATTTTATCCCCTTCTACATTGAAAATCCTCATGCAAAGCAATCTATTATTACATTAAGAAACCTTATGTCACATTGTTCTGGAATAATTGATCAACAAGAAATATATTTATCTGAGTACCACTATGGCCAAGACTCCCTAGTAGAGTTAGGATACTTTCTTGAAAATTATTTATCCCAAAATGGTAACTATTATTCAAATCAAAACTTCAGTACACAAAAACCAGGAGAAGAATTTTTATATTCAAATATTGGTTCCGCTCTTGCCGCTTATATTGTTGAAATTATCTCAGGAAAACCTTTTAATGTTTTTACTAAAGAAATAATTTTTAATAATATTCAAATGCCTAACACCTATTGGTTCCTTTCTGATAAAAAACATTTTAGGCATGCAAAATTATATACTTATAATTCTAAAGAAAAAAAGTTAGATAAAATCGAACTATATGGTCTTACAACTTACCCTGACGGTGGATTAAGATCATCAGCAAATGACATTACAAAATATTTGCAATATTTTATTAATACCGAATTTTATTTAAAAGAAAAAATTATTAGTAAACAAGGAATTGAAGGAATGTTTAGCGCTGATTACTTTGATTTTTATAGTAATTTCTGGAATATTGGAGAAACCATTGGACATGGCGGAGGAGATCCGGGAGTAAGTACTGGAATGTATTATAAAAAAGAAGAAGGGATTGGATATATATTTATGATAAACACTAGTGAATTTTCAAAAATAAAAAACTTTGAAGAAACCATTATTGATTTTGGAAAATATTTAAAAAATTTGCATTCAAAATAATTAAACCTCTTTAAAACAATACTCCCCTATGGGTCCAATTAATAAATCTAGTAAAATTCTTATCCTAAGTGATTCTGACTTGTATGGTGGTGCAAGTGTTGCTGGATATAACCTGCATCAATCTTTACGAGCCAATGGTTTTCAATCCTTTATGATTGTAAATAATAAAATTTCAAAAGATCGAACTGTTATTCTAAAAGAAAGTGGCGCTAAAAAAAAATGGATAAATAATTTAATTGAAGGCAGGTGGGACTTTCCATTTAGCTACAGGATAGGAATACTTGCAAGAAGAATGAATTCCAATTTTAATGAATGGTATAATTCTTCATTGATTGAGCGGTACAACCTAAGCAACCCAAACTTTTTTTCAGTTTTAAAATTTAAACCTGATGTTATTCATTTCAATACTGGGGGAGGAAATAATATTTTTGATTTAAGAGATATAAAAATTCTCAGTCATTATTACAAAGTTGTTTTTAGCCTTCATGATCTTTGGATATTAAGCAAACCTCCTCCTCTTGTATTATATAAAAATATAAAACATGCTTCTGCATACAAATTTCATCAAATTAATCAAAGCAAAATTAATTTTATTTCTCATTCTAAATGGGTATATAATAACTTTTTGCATACCAACGAGACTCAATATTCTCCTATAGATCACATAAAGTATTCTATAAATATCAACAAATTCAAATCTAAAGACAAAACTCAAATAAGAAAAAAATTTAAAATTCCAAAAAGTGTATTTGTTATTATGACAACAGCAGTAGGAATTCTTTCAAACCCGTTTAAAGACTTTAAAACTCTATACAATGCATACACCAGTATTTTACGTAAAAGAAAAGACTTCCTTCTTATTGCTGTAGGTGATAAAGCATCCAATTTAAATTCACAAAAATTTTCAAAACATTTTATTTTTACAAACCCTTCTCCTCAATCAGAAGAGCTTATAGAGTATTATTCTTGTGCAGACCTATATATACACTCATCAAACATAGAAACATGGGGATTGGCAATATCGGAAGCTTTGTCCTGTGGGTTACCTGTCATTGCTTCATCTGTTGGAGCTATACCTGAGCAAATAAAAGGTTTTAATAGAGGAAATACCAATGATCCACTTAACTTCTATTCTATAAATAAAGCTAATGGATTATTATTTGAAAAAAATAATGAACAATCTTTATGTGAAATGATTATGTGGATGTTTCTTAATAAAAATAAAATGAAATTACTTAGCAATAATGCGCGGTCTTTTGCAAAAAAAGAATTAGATCTTAATAATAGTGTCTCTAAATATATAGATTACTATAATTCTCTTTAGATCAATGAATAAAAAAAAATTACAAAAAATAAAAAATTTGAAAACCTTATTGCTTTGTGGAGGAGAAGGAACGCGCCTTCATCCACTGACAAAAAAAACACCTAAGCCTCTTGTGAAAATTAAAAATAAAACAATTATTGATCATATTATTGAACATTTATATAAATCTGGTTTGAAAGATTTTTTAATTTGTAGTGGTTATAAGTCAAATATGATTAGTCACCACTTTAGAAAATATAAATCAATAAATGCTAAAATTATAAACTCTGGGAAAGTAGATATACTTCAAAGAATTCTTGATTGTAAAAGCATGATTGACAATGATTTTATGGTCTGTTATGGTGACACCATTGCTAATGTAAATATTGAAAATTTATATGCCTTTCACAAATCGCATTCTAGAATAGCAACTGTATGTTCATATCAATTAAAACAGAACTTTGGTATTATCAAGAAAAATGATGAAAGCCTCGTCATTTCCTTCAATGAAAAACCTGAATACCCTGGATCAATAAACATAGGTTATTTTATTTTTAATAAAAAGGTTTTTAAGCATATTCATTCTGTAAGCAATTGGCTAGACTTAATTAATATTCTTATCGAACAAAAGCAACTATTTGCCTACGAACATGATGGAATACATATAACAATAAACACTTTAAATGAATTAGCATTAGCCGAGAAGTCAATTGATTTATATTTAAATACTTTAAAATGAACGATTTTTGGAAAGAAAAAAAAGTTCTCATTACAGGTATTAATGGCTTTGTTGGTGCGAACCTTGCTAAATCTTTAGCACTTCAGGGAGCATCTGTTTATGGATTAATTAGAAATTACAATCCACATAGTTTCCTGTATTTTGAAAAAATTAATAAAATAACAACACTAATAAATGGTGACATTACTGATTTCAATCTGATGAAAAGAATAATTGCAGAAGAAGGAATACAACATGTTTTTCATCTTGCTGCTCAAGTTGAAGTTGGGACAGCATTGGAATATCCATATTTAACTTGGGAATCTAATATTCGTGGTACATATACATTATTAGAAGCAATTCGCGAGGTCCAAATCGATATTAAATCAATTATTATTGCTTCTTCTGACAAAGCATATGGCAGTTATCCTATTGAACAGCTTCCATATAAAGAATCGTATCCATTAATACCCGAATACCCCTATGATGTTTCTAAGGCTTGTGGTGATCTAATCGCGCAAACTTATTGCTCAAAAAAATTCAATTTCCCGATAATTATTACTAGGTTTGCAAATATTTATGGACCTGGGCAACTTAACTTTAGTGCCTTAATACCGGATTGCATAAGATCAGCTTTGGGACACAGTACCTTTATCCCCAGAACAAATGGAGAACACCATAGGGATTTTTTATTTATTAATGATGTCGTAGATCTCTATGTTCTTTTAGCCAAAAAACTATCCAACGACAAATCTCTAAATGGACAAATTTTTAATGCTGGATCAAATGAACCCATTCATATAAAGTCCTTAATTATGAAAATATTTAAATTAATAATGGACCAAGAAGCACTCACAACTTTTAAAAGGAAGATTAGGTTTCCTAAGTCAAAAGTGCATGGAGAAATAATATTTCAGCAAATGGACTTTGAAAAAATAAGTAGAAATTTTAAATGGAGACCTCAAACTAAAATTGATAAGGGTCTTAGATTAAGCATTGATTGGTATAAAAAGTTTTTAAAAAACCAAAATCAATCATCAAAATAAGACCAAATAGTCTTTCTTTTAAAGTTAATACCATTTTTCTATTTTCATTTCCCCATTTTCATGCATTTCTTCTTTTAAAATTTTTCCACTATCGTACCAATACTTCCACTGCCCATCTTTCAATCCATTTATCCAAAAACCTTCTAGCTTTTTCACGCCATTCTCATGCCATTCTAAACATTTACCATTTCTTTTCCCATTTTCCCATTGTACTTCTCTCATCTTCTTCCCATTTTCATGCCAAAGAACCCAAAGCCCATTTTCCTTACCATTAAGCCAAGTTACTTCACCTTGTATTAATCCATTATCATGCCACCCTTCCCAAAATCCATCTCTTTTCCCATTTTTATAATTTCCCTTAGATACTTTTTCACCTTTTTTATTCCATTCTATCCAAACACCAGATTTTTTACCATTTTTAAAAGAGCCTGATATGTATTTATTCCCATTTTCAAAAAACTCTTCATATTTTATTTTTTTTATCGTATTACCTACCTTTTGATGATAAGAAATACTTTTTATATTCCTATTTTCGAAGATTTCTGTATGTAGGATAGTTTGTGCTGATAATAAGGAAAGACTAATTAACAAAAAAATGATTGGGAGAAAAGAAAAACGCATAGATTTAGGATAAAAAAGATTCATTAAAAAGTACATTTATCTAATTAGCATAAAATTCTGAACCTAAAAAATGGAAAGAAATATATTTACCATTTCCAACATACTCACTATCATGAGTCTCTAAAGTAATTCAGGGAAAAACTCTAACAAGTGGGCATAAATATTAAGATTTACGCGCTAATGCTCCCATAGGATCCCAAGGATCTAACTGGATAGGTTTCTCATTATTCAGCAAGTCTACAAATTTTTGAGGTATGTGATTTTTATGAACAACTACTTCATAATTATATTCATCAAACCATTTATCCGTCATGATATGATACCCCTTATCACCTCCTTTATTACCCCAACTATTTTCAACTCTCCATTTTTTTGGTTTATTTTTTGAGTCAATATCAACTCCAGTAAATAACATAGCATGTGTCATTTGACTATCGCCGTATTCAAGTCTTGCTGCCTTATCCATCCCAAACTTTAAATCGTAAAAAAGATCATAGTTAAAAAGATCAATATCCATCACACCTAAGTCTCTATGAAAATGCTTACTAACATCACATCCAAACCAAACTGGCTCGTCATTTTTCAGAGAACTTATTGTGGCCTTTTTCATATCATCAATTTCAACATTTAAATATTTAATAGGATTACCTTCAACAACATTTCCAAGAAAGTTAACCGAATATACTTTATTATATTTTTTATCGGACATTGGGCAATGAATCAAACATACATATTCATCTAATTTTAGGCCAATGTGATCATTATAAAATGATTTAGGGTTTAAATTTCCGAATTTAATAAAGTTCTTCTTTTTATCTCTAATCTGCCAATCAAATGTATTTGGAGGGTTCCCTAAATGAATTGTAAGCATCTTGTAAATTTGTTCTAGCATTTGTTTTTTCTTGCTAAGAATATCACTATTGGACGCATCCTTATGTTTCATATTTCTTAATTGAATAGCATTTTCCCTTAGTTTTCTTGTTATCATCCTATTCATACGCATAGATTTACTTGATGAGTATGATTCTGGCATTTCAGATTGAGGGACGACACCATATTTTTCAACCAAATTAACCCACATATCCCATTGTCCACCATCTTGAATTGGGTTAGATAAAAGATGCATTATTAACCTTGAATTCCAATCTTCATCTGTTGTTTTTATGATTGATTCTAAAAAGTAATTGGATTTTTCTAATTTATCCCAAAACATAAAATAACTCTGGGAAAACTGAAAATCTCGTAAATTATATTTTCTTCCTAAGTATATTCGAAAAAGGTTTAGTCCTGCAAATCCCCAACAACGACCACTAGACTTTTGATTAGTGGTTGGCATTTCTCCAGTTACTACATGGGAAAAAGAGTGGTCTATTTTTCTATAATGATCCCAGTCCATTGATATTTCTAGTAGATCATTTCTAAAGGATGCATTTCGAGCTGAGTTTGTACTTCTATCTTGACGAACAATTTTTTCAAAATTTTTGATCGTTTCTTTATCAAGAAAATTTTTCATTTTTTTATCCTGAAAATTATTTTATTGGAATGAATACATTTTACACAAATTAATTATAAACTAGTCTTTCTAAAATGACTTTTTGAAAACTACGGACCATTCGGCCACTCAGGTGGAGGCCCTATTGTATTTGCAGGGTCATTTACCAAACTTTTTGTTTCACCATCATTGCTAACTATCAAGAGTACTACAGTTCCCATTGCAACACTTCCATATAAAAAATTTTTCTTTTTTAATAATTCTAGTGTAGTTGTTTTTAATTTTGATAACCTAGAATTCTTTGGTTGAACGATCTCATTAACTTCATTGGAATTTTCTAACTTCTTTTTTTCTTTCTTCGTTCTTATTGAATCAGATTTAGTGGAGTTTTTATTAGAATTTTTGTTAAGGAACTCTTCAGCCATTCTTAATCTTCTTTCATAATCAGATTCTTGAGAATCATCTTGAGCAAACATGATATTTGGAAAAAAGACCATAAAGCAAATAAATACATACAATGTTACTTTTCTACAATTTATCATTTTATCAATACAGTTTTCTTTTTGGCTAAAAAATTATCGGTCTGCATCATTATAAAATACACTCCAGTAAAGAAGGAGGAGTACCGCGGAAAGGGCTCGAACCTTCACGCACTAAGTGCACCAGATCCTAAATCTGGCGTGTCTACCAATTCCACCACCGCGGCATATAAACTATATTGAAAAATTTCAGTAAATAATATTTATTTAATCATGATCATCTTTCTGCTAAAGACCTTATCCGATACCTTTAACTTGTAGATATAAACTCCAGCACCAACATTTTTCCCAAAGTCATCAATTCCAGTCCATGTCGCATGATATTGTCCTGAATTCTGCTGACCAGAAAATAAATTTTTAATTTTTCTTCCACGCATATCAAATACGCTTAATTCTACAGAAGAGGCTTCGGCTAAATCATATGTAATGATAGTAGCAGGATTAAATGGATTAGGATAATTAGCATATAATTTAAACTTTCTAGGAGCAATGCTTTGATCAAGAGATAATGTAGTATTTACAAACTGCCCAAAATTATCTGCAACAATATCCAATGGAAGTGCATTTACGTCACCGGCTGATATTTCGTCAATCATAAACACAACGGAAGGATTATTTAGCGTATTATTAAACTGAACTTCTACTTCCATAATGGGACCAGATCCTGGCTCTATGTATGTAACAAAGTCATAGCCTAAGAAATAAAAAGAACCATCGACAGTCTCTCCAGAATTCCCATCGACAGTACCATCATCAAAACGACCTAACAACTCTATATTTGTTACCGTCATATAATCTGGCATATCAAGGATTGTAAACTCAAGAACATTCACCGTCTCAATATTTTCCATATGAACCTGAAAAGTTCCTGTGCCTCCAGGAGACATTGTACCAGAAACATTTTCAATTGTACACCCAACAGAAGGTTGACCTACAAAAAAAGCATGAGGAGTCCCTTCTGTGTGCATAGGAAGGTTATTGATATCTGCAAGCGCAGCATCACCAACTGTTATATCAACAATGGTAGAATCAGGTATACCTGCGAATATTTCATAAGTAACATCTACAAGATGGCCAACTCCAGGTTCAATTGGACTAGTCATAGAATTATCATAAGCTGTCACACGGTATCCAGTGCCAAGATCCGTTCCAGAGTACGACCAATTTTCAAGATTTAAGATCTCATTAAAATTTAGATCTACACCTGTTATAAAGGGAGGATCTGCTAAAATATCAAATTGAATAGCATAAATTGGCTGGGTATTTTGGAGAAATACCGATCCAACTGTCTCAGTGCCCGCATCACCATATCCACCATAAAGATTCAAATATTGAGTCTCAATACCTACCTCAAATGTAGAACTTTCAGAAGTCCAATTTAGATCTACAAATCCAGCATCTTGTATTGATGTGCCAGAAGTGTAAGAAAGGCTCACCGTCATTTCTTCATCAGCAACAGGATATAGGACAGCCCTACAAACAGGTCCGTCTCCTGGGGAAAGATAAGTCCCAACACTAATACCAGTAATTGCAATGGTTCCATCTCCTTGATCTGCAATTTCAAGTGCCCAATTTGAAGTTCTATCTGTAGTTAAAATATTTAAACTATTCATTACATCTGGATAATCCATTATTTCAAAATAAAATAGGCCCAAATCAGATTCATTATTGATATAAAAATCAATAGTATCCATTTGACCAGAGAGTGAAGCACCATCATCCATCCATAACTCAACCCACTCAACAGGAGTAGCAGAAATTGTAGCCGTTGGCCCCGATTCTGATCCATCTGGATAAATTGCAGTAACGTAATAATAATATGTAGTACTATTCACTACATCTTCATCAAGATAAGAAGTAACGTTTGCTCCTACTTCGGCAATCTCCTGAAACCCCGTAGAATTATTTAGCGACCTATACACTTTAAACGCGTCTAAATCTACAGGCCTATCTTGGGTTAAAATCGGTTCATCAAGATTCACTTTTAATTCATGAGGGATACCTCCTCCAAAACGAGAAACCACCTCATTTTTGGGAGCTGAAAGTGCCCATTCCCCTAATTCAGTAAGCTCATAATGCACCAAGCGATCTATATCTCTAGCGGCAAACGTGATAAAAACATCATCAACTGCCCATCCAGAAGCCCATGCACCATTATCGTTAGAATGAAAAACAACATGTAAATTTGGTACACCGGCATATTCTGAAAGATCAACTGTTTCCATAACCCATTCGGGGTTAGGGTCTAAAGTTCCAACTTCAGTAAAGTTAACACCATCCGTACTAACCATAATATGTGCAGTCTGCCCATATGCTCCATCATAGTAGGATGCGAAATTTAGAGTTATCATCTGAGCACCACTCACATTCAAACCTGGCGTTATTAAATAATCAACGGAACCATCATCATCCGCCATGTCATCATTGGAGCACATGTACCAAGTATGAGACGGCACCGTCCAAAACGCACTGGATCCATCTTGTGTTATAAACCAACCTTGAGCAGAATTGGTTGTTACTACCCAATCTTCAGGAATTACACCTTCTTCAAAATCCTGCTCAAAATCTGAAGGGATAGGCCCATAAGGAGGATCCCAACTAAGTAGTACCTGCGCATCCATCCCATCTTGAGCTTGGAGATTGTGAGGCTCTTCAATGTATCCAGGCGTTACAGTAACCGTACCGGAATCAACCCCTGCGACCCAATAAGAACCACCAATATCATCAGTTATAGTAATATTTTCAAAATTAACTCCAACATTAGAGTTGTAGGCATTATCGTGGATTACCATTTCCATATTAGCAATAGGACCTGATCCTGATGAAATATTTTGATTATCAGGACTGTATAGTATCACTCTAGTGGCCCCATTAGCTAGTTCATTAAAATCAATTTGAAAACCATTTGTACGGTCAGTTGTAGTAAAACTAACTACATCTAAGTAGTTAGGAGTATCATACATATCAAACTGAACACCACC
>CENJ01173590.1_pt1 | contig 15574 bp, 16 predicted proteins | sample 356161 | NCBI WGS metagenome assembly CENJ01 (sample SAMEA2619531, study PRJEB7988) | marine metagenome | biome: marine biome (ENVO:00000447); feature: surface water layer (ENVO:00002042); material: "saline water (ENVO:00002010), including plankton (ENVO:xxxxxxxx)" | depth 5 m
GAAGAAGCTGCTGCCGAAGAAGCACCGGCTGAAGAAGCACCAGCTGAAGAAGCACCGGCCGAAGAAGCACCGGCTGAAGAAAAAGAATCAGAAGACAAAGAAGATAAATAATATCGATATTATTCCCATTGCAAAATTCGGAAAAACTCACGGTTTAAAAGGTGAAATCAAAGTAATCTCATACTGTGACCCTATAGAAAATATTCTTACCTACTCGAACTTCTTTCTTGAAAATAAATCCTCTTTAAATCTTATATTTGTAAGTTCTAGCCAACCTTTTATTGCAAAAATTGAAAATATTAATTCAATTGATGATGTAAAAAAATTTGTAAACAAAGAGATCTTTGTTTCTATAGAAGAAATGCGTAAAGATGCTGATGCTATCTACTGGAATGATTTAATTGGATGTAGCGTTGTGGATCAAAACCTAAAAGTGTTAGGCAAAATATATAAGTTAGAAAACCACGGGGCATCTGACTTAATATTCATCAAAACAGTTGATGACGATATTATTATCCCATTAGAAGATCAATTTCTTGGCAAATTTGAAATAGAGAAAAATACTCTTAATGTAGTTTGGGAGTAAAGGTTATTAAATTTATATGATTGAAAATATTGATCACATAATTATTGCTGTTGAAGACTTAAAATCAGCAGAAGAAAATTACACAAAAATTTTTGGTATTGAGCCGGTTTGGAGAGGAGTTCATAATGAACTTGGAACTTCAAATATCCTTTTTAATTTTGAAAACACATATTTTGAGCTGTTAGCAGCAACTGGCTCTGGTGTTGGCGCCGACTTGGTAAAAAATAGTATTAAAAAAAATGGTGATGGTTTGTTAGGTTTAGTCTTAGGAACTAGAAACTTAAAAGCATTTAAAAATAAAGCTACTAAATTTGGATACCTTTTATCAGAAACTTCACAAGGAGCAGGAGAGAGTGAACGAAACGAGAAAAGAAAATGGTTATATCAATTTTTGCCACCAGAAATAACAAGAGGAATATTCTCTTTCGTTATAAAGCATAAATCAAAGAGGTTACCTTTTATTGAGCGCGATAAAAGTACTATAAAAAAGTTAGAACAAGTTGTAGTAAAAACTAACGATTGTGATGGATTTATTAAAGTATATAAAGAGCTTTACGGTATAAGGTTAGCTTTGGATAGCTTTGTTGAAGCTTGGAAAAAAAGAATGTTATTTTTTAGGTTAAATAAAACAACAATTGAAGTTATTGAAGAAAAAAATAATAAAGTTATACCGGCTGATTTTCTATGGGGTCTAGCCTGGGGTGTTAGAGATATTAATTCAGCAAGAGAAAGATTATTAAAAAACAATATTGAAGTTTCAGATATCAAAAAAGGGCTTAAAAAAGATACACTTGTCGCAACAATAAAGTCTCATACAAATAATGTGCCAACTCTCTTGATAGAGCACACAAAAAGAGCATAAATTAAAGCATATGAATATAAATGTAATTTCAGTTTTTCCAGAAATACTAGAGTCCTCTTTTAAGGGGCTTACAGGTAAAGCGATAGAGAAGAATATTGCAAAGTTAAAACTTATTGATTTAAAAGAATTTTCTAATAATGACTATGGCAGCATTGACGATGCTCCATACGGTGGGGGTGAAGGAATGGTTTTGGGTATTGAGCCGTTAGAAAAAAGCTTAAATACCATTGAAAAACCTGGCCATGTAATATGTTTGACCCCACAAGGTACGGTTTTTAACCAAACTAAAGCAGTAGATCTTTCAAAATTAAAAGATTTAACTTTTGTCTGTGGGAGATATGAAGGAATTGATCAGAGATTCATAGATAACTATGTAGATGAAGAAATATCGATAGGTGACTATGTATTAAGTGGAGGTGAGATAGCAGCCTCAGTGGTCATAGATGCAATTTTAAGAAATATTGATGATGTTATAGGCAACAAACACTCAGTTTACAGAGACAGTCATAGTGAAGGGAAACTTAAAGGACATGTTTATACACGACCCAGCGATCACCAAGGAAAAAAAGTCCCAGAAATTTTATTATCTGGTGACCACAAAAAAGTCAATGAGTGGAAACTGGCCAACAGTTTGTGGGTAACAAAGGAAAAACGACCTGATTTATTTAAACAATTACAACTTTCAGAAAAAGAAATGATATTATTACGTCAATACGGGGACTTTGTTAAAAAAAAACATGATTAATCAAACTATAAAAAAAATAGAGGAAGAACAGCTAAAAGACCATCCTGATTTTAGAACTGGAGATACAGTCGTTGTTAAAGTTAAAGTTACAGAGGGTCAAAGGACAAGACTTCAAGCATTTGAAGGTTTAGTTATAAGTAAAAAGAATAGAGGGTTGAACTCATCATTTATAGTTCGAAAGATTTCAAATGGAGTCGGCGTCGAGAGAACATTTCAAACACATAGTACCCTTATTGACTCTATAACTGTAAAAAGAAAGGGTTTGGTAAGACAATCGAAGCTCTATTACATTCGTGAAAGATCAGGTAAATCTGCAAGGATTAAAGAAAAAATTAGTTAGTGCAGTCTGAGTCAAAATTACTTATAGAAACTTTTTTAGATTCACTCTGGCTAGAAAAAAATCTATCCCAAAATACTCTTGAATCCTATAAGAATGATTTAAATAAATTAAGGGGTTTTTTAGAAAAGAACGATAAGTCAGTTCTTGAAGCTGATCATTTCTTAATATTATCTTTTCTAAGTCTTCTTTTAGACAAAGGTTTTTCATCCAAAACAATTGCAAGAAACATATCTTCTTTAAAAAGTTTTTTTAAATATCTTATTGCAGTAGAGCATATAAAGACCAACCCTATGTTAAATATAGATGCTCCAAAATCAGGACTATTTTTACCTACTACTCTGACAGTAGATGAAACTCAGCTAATATTAGATGCTCCAAATGAATTACGACCAATAGAGATGAGAGATAAAGCAATGTTATATACCTTATATGCTACTGGAATGAGAATAAGTGAATTAATAAGCCTGAATATGCATAATGTTGATCTAACAAGAGGTTCTGTTCAAGTGGTTGGAAAAGGTGGCAAAGAAAGATTAATACCCTTAACAAATGATGCAATTATCATGATTAAAAAATACTTAAGTGAATCTAGAGAAAAACTTTCCAAAGGAAAGGATCATAATAATATATTTGTTTCAACGCATGGCAAACAGATTAGTAGACAAAGCTTTTGGCATAGAATAAAAGCCTACCTAAAAAAAGTTGATGTTAAAAAAGAAGTTTATCCACATACTTTGAGGCATGCATTTGCAACACACATGTTAAATAATGGTGCTGATTTAAGATCAGTTCAGTTATTACTCGGACATTCGGATTTAGCTACAACTCAAATTTATACACATGTTGCGCAAGATGAAGTAAAAAATTTACATAAGAAACATCATCCAAGAGGCTAATGAGATTTATAAAGTTAGCATTATTTTTATCTCTTTTTGTTTTATCAAATGAAGAAAACTTAAAAGACAAAATTGAAAAAATTCTTCCATCAGGCCTTCCAATTAATTTCATTGAAGCCTCTTCAATTCCAGGATTTTATGTGGTAAATGTGGCAAATAATCAAATTCTATATGTGTCAAAATCATTAGAATTTGTACTAGCTGGAGAGGTAATTCAGCTCAAAGAAGGACAAATTACCAGTTTAAATGATGTATACCAGACAAAGTTTATAAAAGATATTGTCTCGACAATTGACACCAATGAAAGTATCAACTTTATCTCAAATAATGAGAAATATAAATTGACCGTTTTTACTGATATTTCTTGTGGATATTGCAGACTACTGCATAGTGAAATAGACAGTTATCTTGATGAAGGTCTAACAATAAATTATCTAGCATTTCCAAGAGATGGTTTAACTGGCAATGTTTATAAAAATATGGTGAGTGCATGGTGCAGCCAAGATCAAAGGCAATCTTTATCCGACTTAAAAAAAGGAGAAGAAATTAAACAAATAGAATGCCCTAATCCAGTTAGTGATCACTTTAGAAAAGGAAGTTTGCTTGGTATAACAGGAACACCTACAATAATTTTAGAAGATGGAAGAATGTTTTCTGGATATATGCCGGCAAATGAATTAATAAAAATTATCGAAAATGGATAAAGCTGAACTAAATTTATTTCTACAAAAAACAAAAGATAGGGTGAATGATCTCAGGGGGTTCCTTTGACCCAGAAAAATTATCAAGTGATTTATTAGCGATAGAAAATAAGCTGCAAGATCCGGAAATTTGGAAAGATCACAAAAAATTAAACGAATTCAACAAGCAAAAGACTGTTCTAGAAGCAAAAGTAAATGAATTTAGTGGTATTGAAGCAAAAATAGCAGACATCGATGATCTAGTTTCGATATCAATCGAGCTAAATGATAGCGACGAACTAAAAACCCAAGATATTGCACTGACCGAATTAAATTCAGAAATAGATTCACTTGAAACCAAAAAATATTTTTCAAAGGAAAATGATACAAATAATGCTTACCTTGATATTCAATCAGGCTCAGGTGGAACAGAAGCACAAGATTGGGCAGAAATGTTATATAGGATGTATATGCGATGGTCAGAAGATATGGGCTTTAAAGTTAAGATAGAGGAATATTCCGGTGGTGACGTTGCAGGTATTAAAAGTGCAAGTATTCATATAAGTGGTCAATATGCATATGGATGGCTTAGAACAGAAACAGGCATTCATAGACTTGTTCGAAAATCACCCTTTGATTCAGGAAATAGAAGACATACTTCTTTTGCTGCAGTTTTTGTTTCACCTGAAATAGACGACGATATTGAGATTGACCTTGATATGTCACAGGTACGTATTGATACCTACAGAGCCTCTGGGGCCGGAGGACAACACGTAAATAAAACTGATTCAGCTGTGAGGCTTACACACATTCCAACAGGACTCGTTGTTCAATGCCAATCACAAAGATCACAACATCAAAATAAAGATAGGGCTATAAAACAGTTGAAATCAAGATTATACGAAATGGAGCTGCAGAAAAAAGAAGAGGAAATAAAGAAAATTGAAGATTCTAAGACTGATATAGGGTGGGGGAATCAGATAAGATCTTATGTTCTTGATCAGTCTAGAATTAAAGATATTAGAACAAAGCACGAGGAAACAAATACTCAGTCTGTATTAGATGGTAAAATTAATAACTTCATCAAAGAGAGTTTGAAGCATGGATACTAAAGATTTATCAAAAGTTCAAAAGGATAGAAATATTAAATTAGAGAAACTTCGTTCAGAAGGTTTTGATTATCCTAATGATTTTGAAAAAAAATATGATATTTCATATTTAATTGAAAAGTTTGGAAGTCTTTCTAAAGACGAATTAGAAAAGGAAAACCAAACAGCCTCCAATGCTGGAAGAGTTGTTCTTAAAAGGGAAATGGGCAAAGTTGTATTTATTACAATTGAAGATTTTTCAGGTCGTATACAAGCTTATTTTTCAAAAAATAATTTAGAACAAAGGCTTGAAGAGGTTAAAGATTTAGATTTAGGCGATATTGTTGGTATCGAGGGAACATTATTTAGAACAAAGACCGACGAGCTTACTATTGAAGTCAAAGATTTTAAACTTTTAACAAAATCTTTAAATCCTATGCCCGAAAAACACGCAGGTTTAACTGATATAGAGACTATCTACAGACAGAGATATGTAGATTTGATGAGCAATAAAAATTCAAGGGAAGTTTTTGTAAAAAGAAATAAAATTGTTCAATCTATTCGAAAAAATTTAGAGGAAGCAGGATTCTTAGAGGTTGAGACTCCAATGATGCATCCTATTCCAGGAGGTGCCAATGCTAAGCCATTTAAAACGTATCATAATGCACTTGATAAAGAATTATTTTTGAGAATAGCTCCAGAATTATATTTAAAAAGATTGCTGGTCGGAGGTTTTGAGAAAGTTTTTGAAATTAATAGAAATTTCAGAAACGAAGGCTTATCAACTATACATAATCCAGAATTCACTATGCTTGAATTCTACGAGGCATATGGATCATTGGATAGAACAACTTTATTTGTTCAGAAATTAGTCCAAGACAGCATTTCTGCAGTTAATGACTCACTTAGCATCATTTATGAAGAAAAGGAGCTCAATTTGGCAAGTGACTTTGAAGTTAAGTCTTTAAAGGATTTGGTACAGGAAAAATTAGACATAGCACTTAATACAGAAAAACAAATATTTGATGCCGCTAAAAAAACTGGATTAAAAGTAAAAAGTGATTGGGGATGGGGAAAAATTCTTTTAGAACTTTTCGAAGAGCATGTGGAGAAAAATTTATGGAAACCGACGTTTGTAAAAGATTATCCATATGAAGTATCACCATTATCAAGAAGAAAAAATGATAACAAGAATTACACGGATAGGATTGAACTATTTATAGCAGGTAGAGAGTTTGCTAACTTCTTCTGTGAGTTAAATGACCCGATTGATCAAGAAGAAAGGTTTGATATGCAACTCAAACAAAAAGATTTGGGTGATCAAGAGGCAATGGCTTTTGATGATGATTACATCAACGCATTAAAGTATGGAATGCCACCAGCGACTGGTGTTGGGTTAGGCATTGATAGATTAGTAATGCTTGCTACAAATAAAAGCTCTATAAGAGATGTCGTCCTTTTTCCCACTCTGAAGTAAAAATGTATTTGAGAAATCTATTTTCAGTTTTCTCCATCTTACTTTTAACTGCTTGTGGCGGCGGTGGCGGAGGTGATTCAACTTCAACACCTATTCCAACCCCAACCCCAGCACCAACTTCAGCACCAGCACCAACCCCAGCACCAACTCCAGCTCCAACCCCAGCTCCAACCCCAGCCCCAACAGGTGTTTATGAAATGGATGAAAATTGCCCTACACATGTCAAAGAAGCATTTTTAGATGTTAGCGAAGCTCCTGGACCAGGAGAACAATACAATATGATGCCAAGATTACAAGTTTCATGTACAAATGAAAACTTAGTAATAAATTCGAATTCTGTGCCGCATTATAGCTTTATACCAATGACTCCAAATGACTTGGTTGAAAGAGATGAGGAATGGCGAGTGCCCCTTGAGCCTACTCTCGATCCATCTAGAGAACCTACAAATATTGGTGCTAATGGCCCAGTTGTGCTGGGTTATATGGGATTTACAAATACCGGATTAAATATTTTTGGGCCGACGGAAGGAGGTCAACCAGCAAACCAAGCTTATGGCGATCCAGTCTATAACAATATCCTAGATGATTGTGGTGGTCATACTGCCTTTGCTTATCATAACCATGCACTTAATATTAGATGTTTCAATCCAAATGGATTAAGTTCTAATCCAGTAACTGATCCACAACCTGAAATTATATATTTTTCGCTTATTATGGGTTACGCCCCAGATGGATTCCCAATATTTGGACCACATGAGTATGCGAATAATGATGGAGTAAATGTTGTAGTTCCAGAAAGTAGTTATGAACTAATAGACGGTGAAAATCCTCAAAGAAACGTGTGGGATGCCTATGAGTATGTTGAGAAAGATAACTTAGAAATTTATCTTGATGAATGTAATGGTCACAGCCATGAAAATCCCCATGGATATGAATATCATTACCATACAACACCGAGTTTTCCCTATATTTTTGGATGTATAAAGGGGGAGCCATTCGGGCTTGGTGGGGGTCAAGGTGGTTAAATTTCAGAGAGTTTTTGTAATTTTATTGTTTTCAAATTTTTTGTTAACTGAAAAAATAGAAACTTTTTATAAAACTGGAGAATTGATGGAAAGATATACAACAAAAAATGGTGTACGAGATGGAACTTATCAAAAATGGTATCTAAATGGTCAAATTGGAAAACAATCTCATTATAAAAATGGAGTATTAGATGGACAGCTCATTACGTGGTATCCAAATGGGATTGTGAAAGCAACGTATCCTATTACTAATGGCAGCTTGGAAGGGACTGCAAAATACTACGATGAAAATGGAAACATAAGCTGGCAAGTATACGAAACAAATCGACCAAATTTGCAAAATAAAATAGATTTATCAGGTTGGTGTTTAAATTAAATCTTTAACTAAATTTTTTTCTTCAAGTAGCTCATATGCTGTTTTCTTAAGACCGTTTTTTGCAAAATCACTGAGCACATAATCTCGAACTATTTCTACATTGCCAGCACCATCTGATATCAGAGGAAAACCAGAAAATATTCCGGCTGGAATGTCATATGCACCATCACTCATAATTGCTGCATTAAACACATCACCAGACCTTGTAGGATGCTCCACAGCCCTAACTGTTTCGCATGCTGCTCTTGCAGCCGATGAAGCAGACGAAGCTCCTCTGGCTTTAATTATCTCAGCCCCACGCTGCTGAACCCTTGGTAGAAATTCATCTACTACCCATTGATGATCATTTACAGTTTCATAGGCATTTTTACCGTCAATAAAAGTATTTTCTAAATCTGGAAACATAGTCGGACTATGGTTGCCAAATACTGCTAACCGATAAATATCATCCACATGACAATTTAACTTTTGTGCAAGTTGAGCTTTTGCTCTTAAAGCATCAAGCATTGTCATAGCCATCCACAACTGATCATTATTATTTGAATTTATTTTCCCGATAAGTGCATTTGTATTAGCAGGATTCCCCACAACTAAAACCTTACAAGAGGATTTTGCGTTTTTACCTATTGCAGCGCCTTGTTCGGTAAAAATTCCACCATTAATTTTAAGCAGATCTGAACGTTCTTTAATTTCTTTACCATTCAGCACTATACCTCTGGGAATTGATCCGACTAATAAACACCAATCTGCGTCAATTGTTGCATCGTGAATATTATCAAAGGTTGAGATTGAGTTAACAGTTGAATATGCAGAATCTTCGAGTTCTTTGACAAAACCATTAAGTCTCTCCATAGCCTGAGGAATTTCAACTAATTTTAGATCAATTTTTTGTGACGAACTAAAAACGCCTTCTTCACACAAAAAAGGCACAAGTGAATATGCTATTTGACCTGCTGCTCCTGTAACTACTACCTTCATCTGTTTAAAAAATAATCTTTATTCTATGTTTACTTGTTTCTGATTTCCATTAGAATTTACACTCTAACAGTTTATTTAATAGGAGTCAGAGAATGTCATTAGATTTTGAAGGAAAAGTCGCAATTGTAACAGGTTCAGGTGGGGGCATTGGCAAAGGTTATGCTCTAGAATTAGCTAAAAGAGGCGCTAAAGTAGTTGTTAACGATTTAGGCGGTGCTGTAGATGGTTCAGGAGGATCTTTATCAGCAGCTGAAACAGTCGTTCAAGAAATTGAAGCTGCTGGTGGCGAAGCCATCGCTAATGGAGCGAATGTTTGTTCAGAAGATGATGTTAAGAACATGGTTAAAGAAACCATGGAAAAGTGGGGCAGAGTAGATATTCTCATAAATAATGCTGGTATTCTCAGAGATAAATCATTTGCGAAGATGGAATGGAGTGACTTTGTCACAGTTGTTAATGTTCACTTAATGGGTTCTGCACTTTGTGCTCATACAGTGTTTCCTATAATGAAGGAACAAGAATACGGCAGAATAATAATGACAAGCTCCTCTTCTGGTCTATTTGGAAATTTTGGGCAGACAAATTATGGCGCTGCCAAAATGGGAGTCGTGGGGTTGATGAATACTTTGAAACTTGAAGGGGCTAAATACAACATTCACACAAACTCCGTTGCACCAACTGCCACAACAAGAATGACTGAGCATTTATTCCCACCAGAGTTTGCTGAGAAACTTGATCCAAAATTAATTATTCCAGGTGTAATTTTTCTGGCTAGTGAAAAGGCTCCAAATGGTGAAATCCTTGAAGTAGGGGGAGGGGTCGTTGCTAATACTTATGTGATGGAGACTATGGGTAAGTATTTTGGTACCGATGAAAATTTCACTGCTGAGTCTGTTGCAGAACATTGGGCAGAAGTTACTGATACATCAGATGCTAAGAGACCCTTTCAGGGTGGTGATGTAGCATTGAAGCACCTTGAAACAATTGGAAAATCAGAAAACTAAAAAACTATTTTGATAATTCAAACACCAAAAGATTTTATTTGGGGAACTGCCACTGCAGCACATCAGGTAGAGGGAAACAATACTAATTCTGATTACTGGTTATTAGAGAATACAAAAGACACAATTTTCGTCGAACCTTCAGGTATAGCCTGCGATCAATTTAATAGGTACCAAGAAGATATTGATATCATGGCTGAAAACTCAATCCAGTCTTATCGCATGTCGATTGAATGGTCTCGAATAGAAACCACTGAGGGCGAGTATTCTCAAGAGGCAATTGATCATTACAAAAAGGTTCTAGATTATTGTCAGGAGAAAGGTCTAAAAACGTGTGTGACATATCAACATTTCACTTCTCCGCTTTGGTTCACAGCGAGGGGAGGTTGGGAGAAGCTAGAAAATGCAGATCGATTTGTAAGGTATGCAGAGAGAATAACCAATGAACTGGGAGATTACGCAGATATAATCTGCACTATTAACGAGGCTAACCTTACTTCTTGTTTTGCTCACAGTTTTCCAAATTACCCATTAGAAGGAATTAAAACATTCCTACCATTTGTGGATGAAGCCGCTAAATCTTGCGGCTCAAATATAGATAATTTTGGACCTTTCTTATTTGGCCATCCCTATAAAATTCGCGATTGCATGATGGAAGCTCATAGACGGGCGTTTCCGGTCATAAAAGAGAATCTCAATAACAATCAACCTGTAGGAGTTACTCTGTCGATAATGGACTATCAGTGTATCAAGGGAGGTGAAGAGGAAAGAGACAAAGCACATACTGAATCAGTAGACATATGTCTTGATCAAATCAAAGATGATGACTTTTTAGGTGTTCAAATGTATACGCGCCATACTTTTGGTCCTGATGGCATCATTATGCCTGACATAAATAGTGCCGATATGCTTGTGATGGGTTATGAGTATTACCCTGAATCATTGGAAAATGTTCTTAGGTATGTGGCTCCTAGAATTAATTGTCCAATGATTGTTACAGAAAATGGTATAGGTACAGATGATGATCAACAGAGAATAAATTACATTGCTACTGCACTAGAAGGTCTTCAAAGATGTCTTGATGATGGTTTGGATATTAAAGGTTATTACTATTGGTCTTTTCTTGATAATTTTGAATGGCTTTTTGGTTATAAACCAAGATTTGGTCTTGTAGATGTTGACAGAAAAACTCTTGAAAGAAACGAAAAAGAAAGCTTGAAGTTCTATAAAAATATAATTGATAATTCAAGACAAAAGACTGACTAAACCATTATGTAAATTTGATTTTTATTATTTTCTTATTCTTTGTTTATTAATTTAGGTATTTATTTAAGTTTTTTTAATTGCTCTTCCATATTTTGAAAGTGCCCATTCCCAGAAACTACCAGGATTTATAGGCAGATTTTCCCATTGTTTTCGATGTATGTGGATGCCTAAATGCTTTGAATTATTTATTAAGTCTTTAAAATTTACTTTTTGAAATAATCTGTCAGTTTCCTTGCCAGTCCAATGAAAGAACAGATCTTTATTTAAGGCCTCTTTAAAACAGTTATGTCTTTTTGTTAATCTTGAAAATCCATCGTTACCATAGATTGTAATGCCTAGATCTGAAGGTGAAAATTTTTGTCTCAGTAATGTCCAGATAAAAGGTCTTAACTTGCCTCTTATAAATCCCAGCCAATTTGGCATCAATGTATCCTGCAATAAAAGGTTTTCATATTCTTCTATTATTGGGTGATTTGATGGTAAATATATGACTGGATATCCAATTCTTCCTTTACCTTCATGACAAAAATAAACTTTATCTAAGTTATATGTAAAAGGGCGAAATATAAAAACATCGGTATCTAGCCAAAGACCTTTGCTTTTTTTTTGAAGGATTATTCTAAAAAAATCACTGAATTGAGCTATAGGTATCTGCGGATTATGTTCTTTTTTTTTAATGCACTGAAGCCTATCTAAGAGAGATAAATCCAAAATCTCAGAAGCATCAGCTAATTTTACTCCACTTGGTACGTTACTCAGTGCCCCGTAGTGATACAAAGTTACATCTAGATTATTGGCTATCATTGAAGCCAGACAAACATGGTCGATATTTCTAATCTTTCCATTGAGCCAAAGCGTTGAAACTTTATTGCTTTGGATATCTTTCATACCACTCAGACAGGTAGCCATAAGTTCTAAACCAATTAGTAGGTTTTCTCCTACCAGTACCGTGCCACTCGCCATTCATTCTTACTAATACTGTATCGACACCAGCTTCTTTTAAAGCGACATACATTTCTTCAGTCTGTGGCATAGGTGTCCTTATGTCGAGAACACCAGTCATGAACAGTGTAGGAGTTTTGATATAGCCAGTTCTCATGATCGGAGATCTGTCTAACCAATTAGTTGGATCTTCCCAAAAAGGGACATCAAACCACTTAAAAGTCCAAGCTGGTATATCAGTTGTTCCAACCATTGATATCCAGTTTGTTACAGGACAAAGAGATGCTGCCGCAGCAAATCTATCGTCATGTCCAATTACCCAAGCTGTAAGAACACCACCTCCGCTACAGCCTTGAACATACATTCTATTTTCATCAATGAAACCTTTATCGGTAACATGATCGACACCAGCTAAAAGGTCGGACAAATCACCTTTGCCTGGATAATCGTTATCTATAATGTTTGCAAACTCACTTCCATAACCTGTACTTCCTCTAGGATTTGTATAAAGCACAACATATCCATCACTTGCAAATTGGTGCCATAGGTAATTGAATTGATTTCTATACATGCTATGGGGGCCACCATGAATCACTAATATGAGGGGATATTTTTTTGATTTATCAAATTTTGGAGGAGTAATGTACCAGCCCTGAACATCCATACCATCAGGCGCTTTATAGTTAATTTCAATAGTATTTCCTAACTCATATTGTCCAAGAGCAACTTCGTTAAATGAGCTTAACTTTTCAACTTTATTGTTTTTAATGACTGCCAATTCAGAGGGTCTTTTTGCATTGGCATATGTTCCAAATAAGAAGTCATTGTGAACTGAAGAGAGATAAAATTGTTCCTTGAAATTAGCGATTTTTTCTGATGACACCCCAGAGGATATATTAACGCTCTGAACTTTCGACGCTCCATGGTCATCTATGGAAAATGCTAATTCTTCTTCATTCAACCAGAATAGTTCTCTAGGTGTAGCGCTTAAATCTTTTGTAAGTTTTTTTATTTGTTTTCCATCACTAAGGTATACATCAAATGCCACATAAGAATAATCTTTCGAAGGGTGCCCTAGAAAGGCAATTTTCCCATCTGACGAAGGTTTAGGGGAATTATAAACTCCGCTTTTAGGTGATATTTTTGTTATTTCTTTTGAGTCTACTTCTAATGTAAATATGGCTGTTTGTTTCCACGGAGACTGTAAATCATTTAAATTATCATTACCTTGTAGTACTAGGGTATTATCATCTAACCAATCTAAACTGCCTTGATAATCTAAGCCCCATGAGCTTATCTTTGCAGCTGCACCTCCTTCAGAACTTACTAAATATAAATGATTTTCACCACTTTCCTGTTCACCGCTTCCATCAGCTCTCCAATGCATTGTAGTAACAACAGTAGGATCTTTTGTCCAATTGTAATCTTCACCCTCTATCTCTCCAGGTATTTCAACTACCCAGTCATCTTCATATTCATTGAAAGCAGAATAAGCTATAAATTTTCCTTTTTTTGACCAAGCAAAATCCTTTATTGCTTTGTCAGAGTTTGTAATTTTTGTTTCGACATCGCTTACCAAAAATTTTAGAAATAATTGAGATTTATCATTTTCATCTGTTTTGGTAAAAGCAACTTTTTCACCATCAGGCGACCACTTAGCATTTGATCCGTCAGTAAACAGCCTTTTATTGTCACCATCAACATCCATCAACCAGATTTCTGTTATGAATGAATCGTTTATTTTATCTATGTATCTTTTAGTAAAGAGTACTTTCTCTCCATTAGGGCTTACCTTGGGATTTGATATGTTTTGTATGTCCCAATAGCCTTCAGGCTCCAGATTTATTCCATAAATATACGTTGCTAAAATTAGTATTATTAGTGATAAATATTTCTTCATAGACCTTCCTTGTATTTCAGGTTATTAAATTTGCAGAGTTTTTGAAAGCCTAATGAAAAAAAAGCACCACCAATAACTGCAGATTAAAGGCAGTGCAAACGTTAGTCGTCGAACTTCAAAGAACCGCCGACCTGGTATTCGATCACTCGAGTTTCAAAGAAGTTTTTCTCTTTTCTGAGGTCCATGATTTCTGACATCCATGGGAAAGGATTATCAGCACCTGGATAGGCCTCGGGAAGGTTTATTTGAGTGAGACGTCTGTTACAAACATATTTTAAATATTCTTCCATAGTTTTTGCATTCATGCCCAAAACACCTCTAGGCATTGTATCTCTGGCATACTCAATCTCTAATTGGGTTCCTTCAATAATCATATCAGACGCTCTTTTTCTCATTTCTTCATCCCAGAGATGTGGGTTTTCATTAATTATTGAATTGATTACATCAATACCAAAATTTACATGCATTGATTCGTCACGCATGATGTATTGAAACTGCTCAGAAACTCCCTGCATTTTATTTCTTCTTCCCATAGATAAAATTTGAGAAAAGCCACAATAGAAAAACATTCCTTCCAAAACACAGTAGAAAGCAATTAAATTTGATAAGAAGAGCTTGTCTTGCTCTGGTGTTCCAGTTTCAAAATTTGGGTCCTCTAGGGCTTGTGTATATTTAAGTCCCCATGCTGCCTTAGCTTCCACACATGGAACTTCTCTATACATGTTAAATATTTCTCCCTCGTCCATACCAAGTGATTCAACACAATACTGATAGGCATGCGTATGAATCGCTTCTTCGAAAGCTTGTCTTAAGAGATATTGTCTACATTCTGGGTTAGTTATATGTTTGTAAACAGCTAGCACAACATTATTTGCAACTAATGAATCAGCAGTGGAAAAGAAACCTAAGCTTCTCTTGATGATTGTTCTTTCATCTTCTGTTAGACCATCCTCTGACTTCCACAATGCTATATCTGCTGTCATATTTATTTCTTGTGGCATCCAGTGATTAGCTGTACCGTCAAGGTATTTTTCCCAAGCCCATTTGTATTTAAAGGGAACAAGTTGGTTGAGATCTGCTTTTGAATTAATCATAGCTTTTTGACCAACCTGAACCCTACCTTCAAGTGCATTTGCCATTCTGGCCCGAACTTTCTCAAGTTCAGCCTCTGATGGCTCTTTCATAGTTGTATAGTTTTCAATATTTTGCATTGCTTCTGAACTCATATCTTCAGTAACAACAGTTTCATTTTCAGGTGCTGAAACTTGCTCAGTCTGAACTGTTTGTTCTTCTACTGATTCAGTTTCAGTTGCATCTACAACTCTCGGTTCAGGATTTTTTGATTTTTCCTCTTTAACCGGGGCTTCGTCTTTATAATAATCTTCCCAACTTAACATAATTTTCCTCCGTTA
>CENJ01173377.1_pt1 | contig 15564 bp, 16 predicted proteins | sample 356161 | NCBI WGS metagenome assembly CENJ01 (sample SAMEA2619531, study PRJEB7988) | marine metagenome | biome: marine biome (ENVO:00000447); feature: surface water layer (ENVO:00002042); material: "saline water (ENVO:00002010), including plankton (ENVO:xxxxxxxx)" | depth 5 m
CCGATCTCCCACATCAGCAACTCGGCCACTTGATCGCGCTTGGGCTCGATCAAGGAAATGAACTTCTCCATGGCTTCAATGCGGTCGGAGGCAGAGGAAGAGGGCCACTGTCCCCGACCATGGTCGTAGGCGTCACATGCGGCCTCCAACGCCCGTATGCCTTCTTCAGCCGGTAGGTCAGGCACCGACCCGAGAAGGGTGCGTTCGGCGCCGTCCTTCAGCTCTGTCATGATGGGGCTGCGCACTTCGCTTGAGGGGCCGGTCCAAGATTCGAGTTGGCCGTTCACCAAAAAGCGGGTGCCGTGCAACGCCGCGGGCACGTTGAAAGGGGCGGGGGGCTGATGAGTCATAACTTGATAACCAACATGTTGGATGGGATGTTCAGCAGAGTCTTGCCGCAGTGCTTCGCCGGAAAAGGCGCTTTTTTGAGAACACGCAATTCACACCTTATTTATTGCACTTTATCCCTTTTTTGGTGTATTTGATGACACTTAGGCGGTCGGGGCGCTTCCCAAGAGGAGGCGATGCCTTTTCAGTTGGACTTTGCCTTGGAACCTGCTGCCAAAGGCGCGTGGAATTTGATTTTGGATCTCGAAATTGCCCCGGGGATTGGCTGGTCTCGTCGTGCTCGACGGACATCCCAACCGTGTCGACGACATCTATGGCAAGGTTTTCCTCGTGCTGGAGCCCTTGTGCAGCCCCTTGAGACCACCGTCACAGTGACCCGCAACCCGGAAGAGGGCTGTCAAGTGGTGCACACCATGTCACGCGATGCCTTTCCGTCGGGCCACGAATTCAGGCATTGGGTTCGTTCTGTGCGTGATTGGGCGGCACGTCCAAGTTGGATTCCTGCACCAGCAGGCCGGACTCGCGGGCGTTCAAGCCGCGTTCAAGGAGGAGCATGCCGACAGCAAGCGCGGCTGCGGTGATTTCGTAGGCCAAGGCGTGCCAAGGTTCAATGCCGAGGGCACGACGCAATAGAATCGTGGCCACGATGAAGCCTGAATTGCGCATGACCATGCCAAAGTCGTCGAGGTACCGGAACGACACCACAAGCAGCAAGACATCGACCAAGATCAAGGCGGTGAAGAATTCGTTGTAGAAGATGTGGTTCAGGTCAGAGTGAAGGTGGTCTGGTGTGGTGACGATTTCCCACAACCAAGAGCCCAAGCTGTAGACACTGAGTACCACAAACGCCACAGCAAGCAAGCCCGCGAGAGCGGTTTTGAAGCGCACAAATTGCTTCAATTCGGACTCTTCAATCCGCGCTTTGCGTCGCGGAAGAAGGTGGTAGAAGAGCACGAGCATTCCGCCCAGCACGAGGGCCGACAACATGTGGGGAAAGAAGGTGGCTTCCCAAGGCCACGAAGAGGTGGCGTCGAGGTCTTTGAAGACGGACCGAATTTCAATCAGCGCCACAATCTCCACCTGTTTTCCGAGCGATCGTGCGAAGGAGGTGGGCAGGTAGTACACCAGCAGGTAAACCTCCGCAATCAAGATGACGGAGAAGGGGGTGTAGAGCGTTTGAAGGGGGTGCGCAAAGAGGGAGTCAGGCAGGCCAAGCCCCCACACCGCGTGCAACCCGTAAAGGACAAGATGCAGTACAAACAGCACGAGCGCCGTGGTGACCAACGTCTCTTCAACCCGCCGACGGACTGCAGGATTGAGGGAGCGCTGGGCGAGGTTGAAGAGCAAGTTTTGCAACATGCTCCTATAACCTGTTGGGAATCAATTTGTTTTTCACAGTCATGCACAAAGAGACTTGGAGAACTTCTGCAAGCTCGATTTAGCCACAATCCCACGGGGGTCATAGATTTCGGGCAACACCTTAAAATCTTGTGATCATGAACATCCTAGCGATTATCGCGGGCATACCTGTGCTCGTGGCCCTTTACGGCGTCATCCGCCGTCAACGTTTTTTCTTTCTTCTCGGCTACTTGCTGTATGCCTTGATCGTGGTTCCCAATGAGTTGGGCGAATACATGGCCACAGGCTCCATGGAGCGTCTTGCTGTGGCCGTGGTGTGGATTCTCCAAGCCATTTTGGCCTTTCCTAACAAATTGAATTACGATGGTTCCAAGGTCTTCAAGTCTTTCGGAATCAAGACATTCTTGAGCTTGGCGGCCATCAACATCTTTGGTGTTGTGCTGACCAGGGTCATGCCGACACCTCCAGAATTCACGGAAGGATTGCGAACCATGATTGGTGTCTTTCATGGCGTGTTGGCGGTGCTGCCCTTCATCGGCATCTACTTGATGGCCAGCAACAAAATCCCCGTGGGGACCAACGACTGAAATCAAGCATTCATTCAAAACACTTTTCACATGAAGCGATTTTTCACTTTTATCTGTGCCTTGTTGTTGGCTCACATGGCAACAGCGCAGGCGCCAGCAAATGACTTGTGCTCGGGTGCCATCGATTTGTCAGACTTGTTGGGCAATGGCATTGGAGTTCAACAAACCTCCGACACGTACACCAACATTGATGCCACAGGTGAACCTGATTTGGCGGATGCATTGCAAGGTTTTTGGTTTGACCAAGATCCCGCTGGAAATGCCGTCAGTGTAGATCAATCTGTATGGTTCACCATGCAAGGAGATGGAGGAACGTATCAAATTGTGACCACCAACTGTGCAGGTGCCGCCTTTTACAGCAACGACACACAGATGGCACTCTACAAAGGTTCTTGTGATGCACTCGAATTGGTGTTGGCAAACGACGATTTGATGCCATTTTGGAGTGCCAATGACGGTTGGTACTATTCTTACATTGATGCGCGTCTTGAGGAGGGTGTTCAATACCATCTGATGGTCGATGGATACAACTGGAATGATGGAGACACTTTTCAAGGGGTATCCCAGGGGACCTTTTGCATCTCAATGACGGAGACCACCAACATGGGTGAACACAATGCGTGCTCTGGTGCCTTGGGCATTGATGAAATTTTCGAGGCCAATGGGGGTGCATTGTCGACTGTGGGCCCTTTTGACGGGACCGCGGGAGGAAGCGGAATTTCGCCCAACGATGACGCAGAAACTTTGGGCATAGAGTGCTGGGACGATGGACCCACTGAAGATGCCTCTGTGTGGTTCAAGTTCACGGGTGACGGAGAATCCTACACCATCAGTCACACCTTTTGCGATGTAGACAACATTGTATGGTGGTTTGGGTGGGATTCTCAAATGGCGCTCTACAAAGGCGTTTGCGGTGAGCTCGTTCCTGTCGCTTGTGCCGAGGATTTCAGCACAAGCGACAATCAGTGGTGGGCTGAGATTGGATTCGATTCAGAAGACGGCGTGGAGTACTTCTTGCGGTTTGACGGATTTCTTTGGGAAAACAACGGCATGACTTGGACTGCAAACGGTGCGTTTTGCTTGCAGGCCTTCCCAGGCAATGTCAATGGCATTGACGAGTTGGAGCCCGTTTCATTGACCGCATTTCCAAATCCATCCGTGGGTGGAAGCGTGTCGCTTTCTTGGCCAGGGATGGAGTCTGTTGCCGATGTGGCGGTGTTTGACCTGACTGGCCGGCAAGTGGCAGGGTTGACCCAAGTTGTCCGCAACGAAATGTTGAACCTCAACTTGCCCCAAGGAACTTACGTCGTCAAAATGCGAACAGAAACTTCTTCTGCAACCACACAGCTTCAGGTGGTTCGCTAAGTCGGCAGCACAAAGTTTTGAATGTCAGATTCGCTGGAGGTTGGTTCTCCGATGGGGAGAATCCACCCCTCCAGTGTGGTCGATGGCCTGAGGTTCGAACAACACGATCCAAGCCTCTTTCTCTGCACAAGGTTTGTGTTCCACTCCGCGGGGCACCACAATCATGTCTCCTTGCCGCACGCATTCCGTCCGGTCGTGGAAGTGCATGGTCAATTCCCCTTTGAAGACGTAAAAAAGTTCGTCTTCGTTGTCGTGGGCGTGCCACACAAAATCCCCTAGCACCTTTGCGATTTTGACGTCCTGACCGTTCAAGGAGGCCACGACCCGAGGGTGCCAGTGGTCGTCAATCAAGTCAAATTTGGAGGCGAGGTCGATCGGAAGCATGGCAAGACGCTTTTGTAGCGGGTCTGAAGGTACTCCTTCAACCGCGGCGAAGTCGCTGCTCAATAAGCTTAGAGGCTGGGGTCGACAAGTAGGGGCGGAGGACTGTGAAAATGTGGCTGAGTCCCTTGTGACGAAGTGCGACACCCTCGGCCGCAGGATATTTCTTGTGGGAGAAATCCATCCAGTAACGGCCCAGCACGAGAATGATCTCGGCGACGGCTCCTGAATCGTCCTTGCCGAACGACAGCAGACCGTGGTCGGCCGCGTGGAGCATGCGGCCTTCTGTCCATTGGTCGAGAAAGTCGTTGACGCCTTGGACGGTGACGAGAACCTCGTCCTCCGGATTCAGAAGCGTGTTGAAGTCGTCCCGCAGCAAATACCGGAAGTCCCAAATCACATCGTACGACCGGAAGATGCCGTTCACGATGGTCTCAGGATCGCCAGAATCGGCCTGGGTGTTTTCTTTCGCGAACACGGTTTGCAACAAGACGATGTGGGCCGACAAGATGTCTTTTTTGGCCCGGAAGTGGTACCACAAGGTGCCTTCCAAAATGCCGGCCTGTTCCGCAATGCCCGCGGTGGTGACGGCGCCAAACCCCCGCTGGTTGAACAGCACGAGGCTCGCGGCCAGAATCTTGTCCCGCGTTTTTTGCGAAAACAAGTCCAGCGTTCCTGGGGTCAACAGCCCGCTTGTGGCGTCAGTCATGGGCCAGTTGGGGTTTCATTTGGGCAGGCACGCGTGGATTCATCACAACAAACCAAAGTGGCGGGACCAAGCTCAACAAAATGGACGCCGGATACCCCAACGGCAGCGTCGGGCTTTCTTCGTGGCTGTTCAGCAGCTGGTACTTCTTCGCGGACTTGTAGTGGTGATCGCTGTGGCGGGTCAATTCGTACAACACGATTCGGCCAATGTGGGAGTTGGAATTCCACGAGTGGTGGGGTTGCACGCGTTCGTAGCGGCCGGAGTCGAGTTTTTGGCGCAACAAACCATAGTGTTCGATGTAGTTGATGCTCTCGAGAAAAAGAAAGGAGATGACCCCTGCACCAAGGGCACACAGCATGATGTTCCAGGAGAACAGGAACCACACGGTCCCCAAGTAAGCAGGCTGAATCAGGTGATACCAGAGCATGTCGTTCTTGGGGGAAAGGAACGACAACTGCTGACGCTTGAGCAATTGGGCTTGCAGGCGCCACGCGTTGAAGTATTGCTTCGTCACCGACGTCCACCAAAAGCCATACACCGTCTGGTTGAAGCGGGCCGTGGCACCATCTTCCGGCGTGGCCACGTTCATATGGTGGCCAAAGTTGTGCTCGATGAAGAAGTGCATGTACAAGCAGGGCATGTACAGCAGTTTGCTCATCAGCCGCTCCGGCAAGGAGGCGCGGTGTCCCAATTCGTGGGCGACGTTGATCGCGTTGGTCGCAAGCAAAATGCCGGCCGAAAGGAGCAGACCCACCAATTCAAACGTGGCGTAGGTGTGGCTTTGCAGTTGGACAAAGAAGAAGGCCATCAGCCCAAACACAAGGGGCACGTTGGCGTACAGCATCAGATCGAACATCCACATGCGGTTCTTTTCCTCCGCCGTTTCACGGTCGAGGTTTGTGACGCTTTCGCCGGCGAGCACGTCGAGAATGGGGAGGACGATGAACGCATAAAAGACCGCGGAATAGGTCCAAACTCCGGTCGATTCAAAGGACACATATGCCGACAAGGGCACGGTGTATGCGAGAAGATATTTGAGGTCTTTCATGGGCTGTGGTCTCGAACTTGGGTAAACACCCAAACTGCAAAATACAGCCATTTGGGTGAACACCCAAAAACGCACACCGCGTCTCGTCTCAGACTCTTTCCGCGGCTACCCTTTCCACGTCCCGCCGTAGCGGTAAAAGGGGTTGTCCACTTTCACCTCCTTCACGCACGGCTTGCACAAAAAGACCCACCTTTTTCCGGGTTGGTGTTGAACGCGAAACATCACGGATTCTTCTCCATTGCAACGTGCACATACTTTGGTTTTGCTCATGATTGACGTGTTTGCCTTGTTCAGCCTTTCGAATCGAGCAAGGCTCGAAGTTCAGACTCGTTTTTCGGCGGTCGATGGACAACCTTTTGGCCCGTGGTGTGACGTTCAAACCTTCGAGCCTGAGGTCATGTTCAGGTGGCCACGCGAATCAATGGGGTGTCGGACAAATCTCTATCTTGGCCGAAATTCCGCACCATGATCCGTTTTGCCTCTGGCCTTGCCCTTTTGACGATTGTCTTTACAAGCTGCAACAACGCGTCAGAGTCTTCCACTCAGACGGCCCCTTCACTGACCGCGGAAGAGCAGCTTGAACGCGACTTGGAGATGTATGAAAACGTGTGGTTTGAATTCTTGAACAACGGCGACACCCTGGCGGTGAGTGCAGAACACTTCACGGAGGATGTGACCATCGTCACCGATCAAGGAAACATCGTGGGCATCGATGGTCTACGCCAATTTTACATGAATTACCTCAACGGATTCTCTGACATCCAGTTCACCATTGTGGATGCCTTCGGGCAGGGCGACAAAATTGTCAAGCACTGGAATTTCAAAGGCACGCATACAGGCGCATTTTTTGGCATCCCAGCCACGGGAAACAAGCTTGATTTGTCAGGAACCACCCTTGTCACCATGCGGGATGGCCGAGTGGCAAGCGAACAGGACTTCTTCGACATGAAGTCCATGCTCGATCAATTGCAAGAGGCCAAAGGTGAAGTCAACGTTGACGACTACGCCCCTGGGACGTTGTGACGTTCAACTCGTCGCCAAGCTCTGCCACGAGAACCCCGTCAAGCTCGAGCAAGATGGCCTCGTACAGCTTGAGGAAATACATCTTGTTCTCGAGGTAGCCAGACAGCAAAAGCACGTTGGCTTCAAAGCGTTGGTCGCCGGAGATTGCGGTGTGCAACATGCCCACGTAGGCGTCGAATCCGATGACATTTTGACCTTTTGCCAGCACAATTTCTGGATGCTCAGAGGTTAGAAATGGCATGAAGGCCTGTTTGAGTTCGCGCTCGTAATTCACCGATGTCTGCATGTAACGCAAGAAGGTGTTGTGCAACTGCCCCAGTTTGTCTTTCACCTTGTCAGATTTGAGGTACTTCAAGGCTCCTGCATGGATGATGCTTTGGTATTGGTTCATGGGTGGCTCAAACACCCTGTACCGTGTCAAGATGAACTCGATTCTAGCCTTGCTCGTGGTCAAACCTTCGAAGCGATCCGGATCAAAACCCTCTTCAAGCAGGGCATTCAGAATGTTGATGTCATCTCGGTAATTGTCTTTGCGCTCTCGGCAGTACTTGTCAATCTCCTCCAATTCTGCATGCAGGCTCTGGAGCACCTTGATTCGTTCCTGTTCCTCCACGCGTTCTACGGCAATTTGGTTCAACCAAAAGGACACCGAAATGCCCAGGACAATCACAAGGAATTCAAGGGAGTACTTTACAGCAAGGTCTTTCAGCTTCATGTCTGTCAATATCGAACAAAACGCGATGTTGCAATGGCAAGTCCACGTTGGATGTGGACCCAGCAGGACCCAAGCCGAATCCCCTCAAATCAAATTTCATTTGGCAAACTCGATTGTGGAGTGGTTCGAACGTGTTTGCCCAACTCTCGCATGCGCTTTCTCTTGCCGTCTGATTGTCCGGCGACGAGCACAACAACGATTGACTTCATGAGGTCGCCGAGGCAGATAGGTTGCTAAACATAATCATATAGACGGAGTGATTATCATATAAAACCTTGGATTTCAGCAAAGTAATCTCAACCTTATGGAAAATACTTACAGCACCATGACCAAATTTCACCTCCCTCCAGTGATTGCAGCGAGCATATTTTTTGCCATGTTTCACTTTCAAATGACTTCACAGAACTATCAAACAAATCACTTTGACAACCAGTGGAGCTTCAACCGAGTCACGCAATCAGAATGTTTGAACAATCCATATCATACCATTTTGCTTGGTCGGGAAGAGCACGATGTGAACGATCCAAAGTGTGAGGCGTTTGAGTTGGACAACGCTGGCCAACTTGTGAATGCGCGTGAATACATCTCGAGTTCTGGCTCGGTGGTCGAATTCTTGCACATTGAACCTGCGTTCAATGGATACATCGCATGTGGGTTCACAAACAACGGGGTGACCACAGTTCCAGTGGTGGCTGTGCTGAGCCCCTCATTGGATGTCTTTGAAGCTCGAGTGTACCCTGGTGTCTATTTCGATGGCCAGAACAACTCGTACACCGCGAATGGCGTTGCGATGCATATCACCACCGACGGCCAACAAGGGTTTGTGGTCAGCGGCATCGTGGGGGACGGAGATCTTCTCCAGACAAGTGCTACAGGGAAGAGACATGCACTGGCGATGCGGTTAAAACCTGATTTGTCGGTGGATTGGGTGAGGGCATTCAATGGCGGGATCCCATGGGCTTCTGAAGATATGGATGCATTCAATCATGGAACGGAGATTCTCGATGGGACCAAATTCTTTTTTTCTGGGTCATTTAACGGCTCAGATTCCCCTCAAGAGGCGGCTGCTGTAATGTTGGATGGTGCAGGAAATCTCTCTTGGGGCTACAGGTATTCCAATCAAACTGGCGGCGCACATTCATCTCTCTCAGGAGACGTTGTTTTGAATACAAGCTCAGGCCAAATTCACCAGTTGGTCAACAACAGCATCACACACACTTGGGGCGTTACGACTTGGGACTTGCTCGGAAACCTCGATCTCGCTCAAACGTGGAATTCCCAATATGCCGACTTGAATTGGCAAGGCTTGAGTTTGCTCAGTGACCCTGCCGACCCAAACCTTCTCACTGTTGGAGGGTTTCAGCGGAGTCACGGTTGGAGTGGCTCGTATGGTTCAGTTCCCTTCCTCACGGAATTCAAAATGAACTCCGGAACAGCCACGCAGAGCACGAGATATTTGATTCCTCAAAACAACGGATTGATCAGTGCATCAGTGGATGCCCTCTCGTTGTTCAATGGGCAACAAGCACAATTCAGACAGCCTACGATGGCTGTTCGTGCACCCGAAGGGATGTTCCTGCATGGTTATCGCGGAGTCGGTGCAACAGGGTTTTCGACAAATGGAGTTGAAACCGCTGTAGCTCGCGATCCTTTGGCCGAGACCTTGTGTGACTGGGAGGACATTCCAACCAACTTTGATGCTGGGGTTTGGGAGGTAGAAGATGGCATATCGACCATTTCAGTCACGTTGGACGATGGCAATTTTGCAATGACGGCAATTGCCTCTGACTTTGTCACCGAAGCCTGTGAGTCTGGGCCAACAGTTTGCGAGGAAGTCTTTTCTCCATCTTTCACTTGGAGCTACGGTCCAGGAATGACATGTCCGTCTGGCTGCGAAATCATCTTTGACGATTTCATTTCACCTCTTTACGATCCGACCATTCATTGCTTGGAGTGGGATTTTGGTGACGGAACAACGATGTCCATGAGTGGACCCTTGTCGGAGCCATTGACGTATTGCTACACTTCGCTTGCCGGGACTCCTCCTGGCTTCCCTGCGGTTTGTCTCACCGTGAGTTGTTGCGACGATGCAACGGTACAATCCACCTATTGTGACACACTTCTGATCAATTGTGGGACACCTGAACCATGTCCGCCACTGGAAGGAGACTATTCCATCGAGGCCTTTGTGACTTCAGGCTTTGGCGACTGTTTGGAGGGGTGCGAAGTTGGTTTCGACTGCCCAGTACTTGACCCAGATGTGTACTGTTATTCATGGGACTTTGGCGACGGCACCACGATGTCTGGAACGGCTGGTACTTGTCCCATTCATTGCTATGAGGAAAGTGGAACGTACGTCGCGTGTCTCACAATCACGTGCTGCGATGACGAGGATGGGGCTCCCTTGCTTGTGTTGTGTACGGAGGTTACCGTGGATTGCGGTTCGTGCAAATTGCCAGAATTGGCTTCCATATCCTTGGACCTGACCATTTTTGATGACGGCGTGTTTGATTGCGAAGGCTGTGCCATAGGAGTTTGTGGACTCTACGATGCCGATTTGAACGAGGGTCTTCTGGACCCATTTGATTTGTGCGCCGACTTCTTCTTTTCGGATGGGACTTCCTTGTTGGGTGTGCCTTTTGCAGCATGCTATGACCACTGCTTCGAAACAGCTGGAGTTCATGAAATATGCATGGAAGTCTATTGTTGTGACAATCCCGATGAACGCATTGGCCTTTGTGAATCCTTGTCGTGTGGATGTCCCGTAGAATGTTCAGTTGGGAATGCCTTCTGGGCGGTTGGTCAAACCGCGAACGACGGTGAGTGCCAAGTCCAGTTCGAAGGAATCGAGTTTTTGGGTCCGGGCATGGCAGGCCATCAAAACCCAACGTGGAGTGTGGACGGCATTCTCTCAGCAACGAGCTACAATGCGACATTCGACCTTGAACCGGGCACGTATAACATTTGTCGAACCCTCGAAGGAGTGACCCCAGACGGGACCACTTGTCTTTCTGAGCATTGCCACGACGTGATTGTGGATTGTTGCGAGGAAGCTTGTCCGGGAGACTTGGACGGCAATGGTGTGATTAACGTCTCTGATTTGCTTGGATTGCTTGCCATGTTTGGAACATCGTGCATGTAAAAGGTCGAGTTGGCTCCTCAGCGAAAGCATGAGGAATGAGCGTATGACACGTGGAGAAGAGGGGGGGCAATGACCAATGGTCAGCCCCCCTTTTCACTCAGAGAGAACCGGGTTTGTGAACGATTTTATTTGCCCCTCGCTTCGCGGACCCAGCAGGACAGAAGCCGAACACCCTTCACCCCGATTTGGCCAATCAATGACCGTGGATAAAGTCCTTCTTCAAACGAATCACGCTCTGCCAAAGCACCTTCTTCTTGCCCTAACTTGTTTCAACCTTAAACACTTACGATCATGGAAAATGAAATGTTGATTCCGGTGATACTTGCCGGGGTCTTTACTGCGATGGCAGTGCTTGGCGTGGCCACCAAAAAAGGGTTTTACGTGCGTCTAGGATACTTCCTTTTTGGGGGCATGGTCATGACCTTCAATCTACTGGGTTTGGCCGCAGGAGAAGGTGGACTGGTGGAAATCATGTCCGTCGGCATATTCGCATGTCAAACAATCATCATGTATCCTTGGGTCCCTGAAGAAATAGACTTTTCGCACGAGGCAATTCGAACGTTGGCACTGCGGCTGACTGCCACAGTCTTCATCATCAACGCAACTTCAACTTGGTTGATTCTTACAATGCCTGATTTTCCTCAACTTCTGGCAGTCTTCCATGGCATCCTGGCCATCATCATGTTGATGCGCATCGCCATGATCTTGAAAGGGGGCGTCACGAAGACTTGACCTACAACCTGCCAAATGAAAAAAGGCGAGCCGAGCTCGCCTTTTTTTGTGTGGTTGACTTCCGGTGAGAGTTTAAAGTTGGTTGAGCTCGTGGATTTCGTAGCTCTCCATCACGGCATCGAAAACGGGCTTTGACACTGGATTCGAACCATTCAAAAATGCATGCAATGCATCCATGTTGTGAACTGCGATTTTGAACATGACTTTGCGTTGGTCTGGGGTCACCGTTCCAATGGTTTTGCTCAAGTCAGCGATCTTCCTTCGCTCGGCGATTCCTTCATCAGATTTCATGAAGCCCATGAATTTTGGGAATTGTCCCTCTTTGAGGGTTCCAACAACGAGAATGTCCCTCATGGCGTCAAACGCTTGGAGTTGGAGTAGTACTGAACTTGGTCGTCTTGAACCATGTACCACTCTTCAATCACCGCCTTTTCGACCGTGTCTCCTTCCAAAGTCCCGATCTCGTCAAATCCGGCATGAACCCACGCCCCAGGTGCGTTGGCATCGTCATCCACGCTGAAAGCCCACATCATCTTCCAAGAGTAGTCGAGGGTGTCTTTTGAAAGCTTTTCTGCAAATGCCTCAAAGCCTTGAAACTGATCGCCATCGTTCCATTCAAACACACAGGTGTCAGAGTAAAACTTGCGCATGGCATCGAGATCCATTTTGGCCCATTCAGCATCAATGGCCTTGACCAAATCAACCGCAGATTCAGATCCCATGCTCACTGGATTTCCAGTTGGGGCAAACCCATTTGCACAAGGTGTAGCAGATGCACCCCCTGGAGACTCCCCTCCAGGATTGCACGAGGCCAAAAGGAAGAGGCCCAAGAAAAGTGTAGAGTATAAACGCATGTCGCGCAAGCTAAGGCGCAATTCGAACAGCCAAACGCGTTCCACTTTATAGCTTGATTAAGCTGAAAATTTTCCGTCACTTTCAAATCGAACTTTGTTCCATGTCCTGCCACCACATTTTGACTCATGACTCAAGAATTGAATGCCTTGACTTTTGTCTCTTTTGACCCCGCCTATCGCAAGGCCTTTTTTGACCTGAACAAAGCTTGGCTTGAGGCACACTTCCTTCTTGAACCTTATGACATCGAGGTTCTGTCAAACCCAGAACGTGAGGTTTTGGATGCGGGCGGAGAGATCCATTTTGGGCTTTTGGGCGAGGAGGCCATTGCCACCTTTGCCTTGACACCCCGGCGGAAAGGTGTGATGGAATTGAACAAAATGACCGTGCACCAGAATCATCGCGGCAAAGGAATTGGACACCTCATGATGAACCGCGTCATGGATGTTTGTACACTGCGGAACGTCCATACCCTGGAGTTGTATTCCCACACCTCACTGGCAAGTGCAATTCACCTTTACCACAAATTCGGTTTCAAGGCGATTCCTCTGCATGCAGACTGTGTGTATGACCGCGCCAACACAAGAATGCAATTGCAATTGTGAGGCTGACGGTTTGAATCTGGCAGGCCCATGAGCGGTGTTGCCCAGAAATGAGGGAACATCCGGAAAATATCCGGCCGGGTGGACCCCGCAGGACAGAAGCCGAACACCCTCAATCCGGATTTGGTCATGCAGGCTTTACGCAAACATGGCAAGAGGACTTGGCAGCGATTGGCCTTTTCTCTGTGTTCAAAATGCTTCCTAAATCATATGAAGGAACATCCTTTGGTCTTAAATTCGGTTTGAAGAAACAAACCACCCATGAAGCATCGGAAAATTCTCTTACTCGTCTGCATCTTTTGTGCACAGGCATTGGCCTTTTCTCAAACTGAAGTTGTTCTGCAATTGAATCACAAGGTGAACGGTCAGCCCTTCATCTTGGGCCAAACGTATGAAGTCGATTCAACGCAAGTGAGCTTTGATCGATTGCAGTATTACATGTGCGATTTCGTTGTTACCCATGATGGTGGCCAAGAAACCGCGCTCACTGACAAATACATTTTGGTCAATGCGGATGACAATGAAGTTCATTCCTTGGGGGAATGGGACATCCAATCGGTAGAATCAGTGTCTTTTGGGATTGGCGTAGATGCTGCGCACAATGTCGGCATTGATCCCACGACTTACCCCGCTGGCCATCCGTTGGCTCCGCAACAACCGAGCATGCACTGGGGTTGGGCTTCGGGGTATCGATTCCTGGCGTTTGAGGGTTTCAGCGGAGACAATTTGTCCAACCAAAGCCAAGTTCATGCCTTGGGGGACGCAAACTTTTTCCACCAAAGCCATGCCGTCTTCGGTGAATCGGCAGGTGACGCCTTGATGCTTTCTTTGGAAGCCAACTATGCACACTTGTTTGTCGCGCTTCCACTTGATGATGGTTTTTTCGAACACGGAACAACCGGGGCGGCTGCGAAAATGATGGTCAACATGCGGGATTTGGTTTTTGAGACCGGAACGGCTGCCGAGATTGAACACCCGGTCGCCCGTGAAATTCGAATTTTCCCCAATCCAACAACAGAGTTCATTTATCTCCACGGAGCTCAGTTCTGCGAGGCAAAGCAGTGGGTGATATACGATGCTGCTGGAAAATCGTTGTTGGAAGGCATGATGAATGCAAATGAGCCCATTTCAGTTCAACATTTGCAACCAGGGGTATACCAAATGGTCATCGATGACACCCGTGAAACATCCATTGCTGTCCATCGCTTTTTGAAGCTGTGAGAGATTTGGTGACATATTGAGTCATCTCAAGATGAGACGGATTGGATGCAATTTTTTCTTTGCTCTGGCACTTCTAGGCACTGCCTGTTCCAAGGACAGAGTCCTCACTGAGGTCAACTTGCCTTGGAGAGAGACTCCTGATCATTGGCCTGAAATGTCTCATCCTGAAGACAACACGCTTGACATTGACCGATGGGAGCTCGGCAGAAGGATGTTTTTTGACCCCCAATTTTCAATTGATGGCTCAGTATCGTGTGCCAGCTGTCACATTCCTTCACGTGCTTTTGGGTCGGCGACGCCCACATCCAGCGGTGCCCAAGGGGCTTTGGGCACCCGAAACGTCCCTGCACTTTCCAACGTTGGCTATCTGCCTTATTTCCTCAGGGAGGGTGGGGTTCCAACTCTCGAAATGCAGGCACTGGTTCCAATTCAGGAGGAAAATGAATTCCATCACAACATTGTTGCGATCTCTGACAGCCTGGCAAATGACGAATCCTACCGCCTTGCCTGTCTCGAAGCTTATGGGGAAACGCCATCACCCTATGTGGTGACCAGGGCACTTGCCGCATTCCAACGAAGCTTTGTGGATGGCAACAGTCGTTACGACCAATGGCTTCAAGGAGACAATAAGGCACTTAATCCCGCTGAAATTGCTGGATTGGAGGTCTTTCATTCCGTGGGCTGCAGTCAATGTCACAACGGCTTTCTTTTCACCGATCATCGATTCGCAAACAATGGACTTTACGAAGTGTATCAAGACCCTGGCTTGTCTTTGTTGACCGGACAATTGCAAGACGTGGGGAAATTCAAAGTGCCGAGTTTGCGAAATGTTGGAGTCACAGCTCCCTACATGTTTGACGGAAGTCTTGCAACCCTTGACGACGTCATGGATCATTACCAATCAGGAGGGTCCTCTCACCCAAACAAGGCGGCGGAAATCGGTCCTTTGTCACTCACCGAGACCCAAAAAGAAAATCTCAAGGACTTTCTGAATTCCTTGACTGACGATTCTTTCATAAGTTGGGCTGAGCTAATTGCTCTTGAATAATTAGAAATGAAAAATTTCCATCTTTTGTTTTGGTGCCTTGTTGTCGCCATTCCAGCATTGGGTCAAACACACACGATCGACAATGACACACTGCACATCGTAGGGTATGCGAGTGACAATGATGTTGCCGTGAACACCTTCTACAATGCCGTCACGGAAGTCGAAGTGGCTTGGAATGTCCTTGATGTCCAAATTCCTGACGGATGGGAGTATTCATTTTGCTTTCCCAATTGTTATCCCATTGGGGTAACTCAATCGACAAGTGCATTTCCGGCAAACAGCCAACAATACTTGAATTGTCACGTCTATCCGAATGGCATCCCTGGCTCAGGTACAATTCAGCTGCTGATTGAAACGAACGAAATGCACCAAGACACCGTCACTTGGGTGGCATCCTTCGAAGAGGGCTCAAACACAGGCCTCGTTAATCAC
>CENJ01172693.1_pt1 | contig 15563 bp, 17 predicted proteins | sample 356161 | NCBI WGS metagenome assembly CENJ01 (sample SAMEA2619531, study PRJEB7988) | marine metagenome | biome: marine biome (ENVO:00000447); feature: surface water layer (ENVO:00002042); material: "saline water (ENVO:00002010), including plankton (ENVO:xxxxxxxx)" | depth 5 m
CTTTTCTTTTTTGTGGAATTATTATATCGTCAATGCCTTTAAGATTTTTACTATAATGTAAATCTCTTAATTTAAAGTTATAGATTCTTTTTTTTAGTTTATAAAATTGCTCGATTCCAACTGATGCTTGCAAGTCAGTATATTTAAAATTAAAACCAATTACAGGGTGAAGATCATTACCTCCTGTACCTCGTTTTCTTCTTCCTTGGTCTTTTAGTTCAAGTAATCTATTATAAATATTTTTTTTATTTGTTACAATCATTCCGCCTTGACCAGTACTAAGAGTTTTAGCCGCTGAGAAAGAAAAACATCCACAATCACCAAAAGTTCCAAGAAATTTCCCGTTAACTTTTGAGCCTAATGCTTCTGCTGAATCAGTTATTAGTGGAATATTATATTTTTGCGAAATTATTTCTAAACTTTTATAATCACAGGCTCTTCCATTAACATCTACCGGGATGATTGCCTTAACATTATTTTCTATTAGCCTTTCAATTTTATTTACATCGATTGTAAAGTTATCCTCTAAGACATCTACAAAAATTGGCGTCGCTCCAACTAAAGTAACAGCATTGGCAGTTGCAATAAAAGTAAAATTTGGAATGATTACTTTATCTCCTCTCCTAACTCCGATAGCTAGCAATGAAAGTGCAATAGCTATTGTGCCACTTGTTACACAAACTGCATATTTCACATTTAAAAATTTTGAAACTTTACTTTCAAATTTTCTTGTCAGGGCTCCTTCATTTAAAAAGTTTGATTTGACTAATTTATTAAGACTTTGTTTTTCTTTTTCACAAAATGAGGGAAAAAACCAATCAAATGAATTACTTTTCATTGGCCGGAACTCCAAAGACTTTTGTATTTTTTTTTACATTTCTAGTTACAATTGAACCTGCACCTACAATTACGTTATCATCAATAGATATATTTGGTAATATTGTAGATCCTGAACCAATAAAAACATTATTTCCAATCTTTACATTTCCAAGTAATCTTACACCTGGACAAAATGTATTAAAATCTCCGATTTCACAATCATGATGGATTGTTGAGTCAATATTAAATTTACAGTGATTACCAATAATAATGTTTGACATAATTTTAACATCACGTTGAAAAATGTTTCCAGTACCAAATTTTGTATTTTTTGAAATAAATGAGTTTTCAGCAAAGAAATTAAAGAAATCTCTTTTTTTATAAAATTTATTAAAAATACTTTTTTTTTTTTCTGGATCGTCTAAGGAAATAATAAATTGAGAATCTTTAAATTTTTTGTTTTGGAGGTTTTCATCTTTTCCAAGATAATAATCTTCATTAATATTTTTTTTATCTATAACACTAATTTTAATTTCTAATAACTTCATTTGATCAACTAGATCTAAATCATTTCCGATAATTATAATTTGTTTATTATTCATTTAATAATTTTTTAATTACAATCTTTGGTGCATAAATTTCTGAATACGTTCTCAAAGCATTTGCAGAAATTTCGTTTCTTAATCTCTTATTTTCGATCAACTCCTTCAAATATTTATACATATCAAATTTATTTTCCGAAAGCATACAATTATAGTTATGTCGAAGCTCTGGCATTGATTTACTTAAATTTTTGTGAGCAATCAATGGTGCACCCGATGACATAAAATATGCAACTCTAGTATACCCTCCATAGTGATATCCAACATTATTACATAAGAGAAAAATATCACTTTCTTTTATTTCAGCATCTAAATCTTTCACAAATCCTTTAATTTCTATATATTTCAACTGATCTTTTGTGTACTTAGAAAAGAGATCACCTGATCCGCAAAATATTACCTTTATTTTTTTTTGTTTAATATCCTTCTTTAAAAAAGGAAGAATATTATCAAAAAAGTATTTTATTCCAATTTGATTGCCAGTAGAGTTAATATTTCCAATATTAACTAGCACATTAACATATTTTCTTTTTATCTTTTTCCTTTGGCTGAAAATGTTTTTAGAAAAAAAGTTTGGCCACGTATTATTCAGATATCTACATTTCACACCATTTTTTTGAGCAATCAAACTGTCAATATTGCAAATATTAAAGTTTCTATAAAATTTTTTGTATCTTGAATAATGCATCTTTTCGAGTAATAGAATATTTAAAAAGTTTAAGATATTTTTAATATTAAGGAAAAAAAACTTTTGTGATTTTAGTTTTGACTTTGCATTAGAGAATCTAGGTTTAGCTGAATATGTAATCACTTTTTTCTTGTTTTGAAAGTTTAATAAATCAAAATATGTATCCCAAAATAAAATTACATAATCCATTTCCTTTATTTTCAGTACATCTTCTAATTCTCTCTCTTTTTCAAAACGATATTCCATATTAAATATTTGTTTTCTTTTTTTTAAATAGTGAGAAAAATCGCCTAAATAATCAAAATATGAATATTTTTTTTTTTTTATATCGGGGGTATGAGTAGTAGCCAAAAAAACATCACAAAAATTCGAACATTCTCTTATTAGTGAACCTAAAACTAATTCATGAGACACTGTGTGGTTTTTTGAAATAAAATTTGATGCTAAAAATAATATTTTCATCAGAAGTTTTCTTAATGAATGTTTTTCAGATAATTTGTGATTTGCTGGGATAGAAAAGTTGACAGAAAATCATGCCCTTCATTAGCTAAATGTGTTGAAAAATATGGTTTCTCCTCATTTTCAAAAAATTTATGTGCATTTATGAAAAACCAATTATTATTATAATATCCAAAGGTATTTTGTTTAATTTTTAAGAAGAAATCATTATAGTAATTTTCACCTAGATCATTTACAAAATGTGTAGAGGTTTCTTTGTCTGTTATTTGAAGTGTAAAAATGATTGGAATCCCCATAAAATCTCTTTTAATTGATTTTAAAGTATCAACTGTATTTGGAATTATGATTTTATCAAAAATTTCTCTTTTACTTATGTTTTTTATTCTAGAGTCTTTTTTATACCTATCCTTGCCAAGTTTATAAAAATAATTCTGATGAAACAGCATTTTTAAAGATTGTCCTAAACCAGTTTCATTCATGGTTTTGGGAAAAATTTTTGAAATTGTTTCAAGCATACCTGGCGTTTCAGATGCTCGCAACAATAATGTTAAACCTTTTAGTTCATTAAATCTTAAGTAAGAATCAGATTCATTAATTATTGGAATAAAAATATCATTAACACCATTGTAACATAAAATAAGATCAGGATTTAATTTATGACCCCACTTATTAAGTGCGATATAATTTTGATATAAAATTGATCCTGCCATTGCAAGGTTAATAACTTTGATCTTTTTTTTAAAGCCGGATTCTTTGTTAATTTTCTTTTCAAGAAGTTTATAAAACATCTTATCATTCGTTTGGCCACCATAACCCATTGCGCCACTTCCTCCCACCAAAATAATTCTAAATTCATCTTCATCTTTTTCAGGAGGATCGTTTAGATCAAAATCAATAAAAAAACCGTTTTTTCCTGTTTTAATATCTGTTTTTTGGTACGGAACTTTTTCAAAATTTAATGGTCCTGTATAATGAAAGTCGCTTAAAATATGCCAACCAGTATAAGGATAAAGATCTAATGTTCGTAAATCTTTATCTGCTTCGGCTAAATCTGGTGCTTCCCTTAACAAATCATTTTTATAGGCTATTGGAAGATTAACTTTTTCAAAAAGGAAAATTCCAAACAAAATACTAAATATAATTAAGAGGGAAAATACAAGTTTATTTAATATTGACATTATTTTTTATGTTAAATAATTTTTGGTTTAGGTAAAGGAATAATAAACTTTCCTCGAAAACCTTTTTTTCTAAAAACATTAATTAAATCTTTTTTTATATGCCAAGAAAAAATTAAAAGATAATCTGGAGGATTATTTAGAATAACCTTCTCATCAATGACTGGAATTTTTGTTCCAGGGATATATTTATTTAGCTTATTTGAATTTTTTACTTCTAAAATACAACTGACTAAGTCTGCATCAATGCCCACAAAATTTATTAAAGTACTAGCTCGAGAAGGAGCACCAACTCCATATATTTTTTTTTTTTTTAACTTTAAACTTATTAAAAGTTCTAGCAGTTTTATTTTTGATCTTAAGATTTTTGCTTTAAAACTGTTATAAATTTTATCTTTTGATATACCCATTTCAGACTCTTCTTTAAATAGCTTTTTCAATTCTTCGGTCTTTTCATATGAATCTTTTCTTGCAGCATATACTCTTATGGAGCCTCCATGAGTAGAAATCTTTTTTGCATGGAAAATTTCTAAATCATTTTTTTCAAATAATATTTTAAGAGCACCTAAATGATAGTATCGCAAATGTTCGTGATAAACTGTATCATACTGTAGAGTACTTAAAAGTGAGCACAAATAGTGAGATTCCGAAACAAAAACACTATTCTTATCCATCATTTTGGAAATAAGTTTTACAAGCTTATTAGGATTTTCAATATGAGCAAAAACATTTGTTGCTGTGATTAATTTCGGTTTTTGAAATTTATTTAGTACTATCTCAACTGTGGATTCATTAAAATATTTAACAAGAGTCTGTATTTTATTTTTTTTTGCTTGTTTTGAAGCCTGGGTTGGTTCAATTCCCAGCACCTTAAAACCAGCTTTTTTAAAATTTTCTAATAATGTTCCATCATTAGATCCAATATCTATAATTAAATCATTTTTTTCAAGCGGTATTATTTTTTTGGATTCTAAAAACAGATTGTGGAAATTGGTTTTCAATATTTTTGTAGTTCCAGATAAATATGGATACGATTCTGGAAATAATACTTTGGTATCTACTATTCTATTAATTTGAACATGATTACAATTTTTACATCTCACTAATTCTAATGGAAAATAAATTTGTTCAGGAAAAGTAGAATTAACCTCAATCATTTGGTTCACAGGAGGAATGTTTCCAAGAAAAAGAATTGATTTCAAGTGACTAGAATCACAAATTTGGCAATTTCTTATTTCTTTTGAAAAATAGTTTCTATTCATAGTTTTTATTACCAATATACCAATCTATTGTTTCTTTAAGTCCATCTTCAAGAGAATGTAATTGTTTATAACCAAGTTTTCTAATCTTTGAATTTTCAGGACATCTTCTAGTAGTTTCTCCAACTGGAGCGCTAGATACATTAATATTTGTTTTAATATTCATTAATTTCAGGATTAGTTTTGCTAGGTTCATTATTGAAATCTCTTGGGAATTACCGATGTTGTAAATATTTTTATTTTTGCCTTTTTTAATAACTTTATCTAATGCATCTGTAAAATCATTAATATAAATAAAAGCTCTTTTTTGTTTACCATTACCTTTTAAAGTTATTTTTTTTTTGGTTTTTATTCTGATTTCATTCGCCTTTAAAATTAACTCAGGTATCACATGTTCATACCCCATATCAGGTCCAAAAACATTGTGTGGTCTAAAAATTAACATTTTTTCAAAAAAATCTTTATAGTAATTCAAACAAATTAACTCTGATATTATTTTACCACCACCATACGAGTACCTTGGATTAAAAACATCGGGAACTATTAACTCAACATTTTCTTTCGTAGGTATAATTTTTGGTGTCTGATAAACTTCAGAACTTGAAGAAAAAATAAATTTCTTAATTTTATTTTTTTTCGAAACCTCAACTGCATTTAATATTCCTCTGACTGCAACGTCTAAAACTTCTTGGGGCCTGGAATAAAAAAATTTAGTTCCGTTTATTGCCGCTAAATGTAAAAAAACATCATAACCTCTAGATTCTTTTAAAAGCTTTTTTTCATCTCTAATATCCCCTTCACAAATTTCAATCATATTCCTTATATCTCCTAATTTTCTAAGATTACCTCTTATTAGATTGTCAAAAATCTTAACTTGATTTCCCTCCCTAACTAATTTTTTTACTAATGATGCGCCTAAAAAACCAGATCCTCCAGTAACAAAGAATTTATTCATAAAAACTTCCTTATTGAATTACCTATATTTCCTAAACCTAAGTAATGAATTCCATTTGGAAATGTTATTTTCTGATTCGTGAAATTATTCCAAAAATCAAAAATAATTCCTGGGTTTTTCATTCTTGCTGATAAATTATTTATAGAAATTAAACTAAATAATGGATGGTTATTACAAATAATATACAACTGACTTTTAAAAAAGCTTCTTTCAACATTATTAGTAAAATAAATTTTTTTTAAATTAAAGTATTCTAGAATATCATTTTCTTTTACTAATGGGTCAAAAAAAGTGAACTCTGAATCTTTAAAATTTCTATTAAGCTCCTCAAATATCGGCTTAGCCATCGTTCCTCTTAAATCATTCGTTTCAGGACTTCCTTTAAATGCAATTCCAGCTAGTGTAATTCTTATTTTTTTTTGTTTTAAAATAATATCTGAGAACTTTGACAATAGTGAAATAGTTTTTCGTGGCTGATTTTTATTAAGATTCCTAGAGCTCATTATAATTTGCGGGAAATATTTTTTTTTTTTTAATCCATTTTTAAGTATATAGGAATCCTTCTCAAGACAGGGCCCTCCTACAGGACCAGGTAAAGGAAGATTTGTCCTTGGATAACCAAGTTTGCCAGAACTAATAACTTCAAATGCTGAAACTGAATAAGAATCAGAAATTTCTGCTATTTCATTAGAAAGAGCAAAGTTTACGTCTCTCTGACAATTATCAACCAGCTTAATTAACTCAGCTGTTTCTTTTGAACTAACCCTGACGACTGTTGGTGTCATAAAGCTAAAAAATTGTGACACTCTGGATGAAGTATTTATATTATCTGCCCCAATAATCTGTGGTAATTGTCGTAATTCAATCATTGCTTTACCCTCAATTGTACGTTCTGGACAAAATGCAATTTCATATTCAATTTTTTCTTTGTTAAAAAATTTATTTTTTAGATATTCAGTTGTTCCAACTTCCACTGTAGATCTCAACAAAATAAGATCACCTTCCTTTAAGTTTTTAGAAATTTCTCTTGATACATTATCAATCATTGATTTCTTAACTTTATTATTATCATCAATTGGTGTTCCAACAGTAATAACAAATATTGAACAATTGCATTTTTCAGGTATGTTTTTAAAAATTTTTAAATTATTGGATCCTAGAACTGTTTTCAATCTTCCTTCTAGACCTGGTTCAAAAAAATGTGGTTTTCCAGATTCAATTTTCTTTAATATCTTGTCATCTATTTCTACGCCAGTAACATTAAACCCAATGTCCGCTAAAGTTACCGCAAGTGTTAAACCCACATACCCTAATCCCATCACACATACATTACAATCTTTATATGAATCAGGTAGATTCTTTAATTTCGTTTTTCTTATCATTTATATTTTTTTAAAAATTTCATTCTGTCAGAATTTATATCGTTTTCTCCCCAAAATTTCATTGGTTCATAATCATTGTAATCATAATACCCAAAATTAAGTTTTATTTTTTTATTTCTTTTTTTTAGATAATCTATTACAAAATCTTTAACAGTTATTGGTTTGCCGCTACAAATATTGACAGTAAGATTTTCTTCTACGCTAAATATTGTTAGTATTTTTTGTACTACGTCATCAATATGAAGATAATCTCTTACTTGTTCACCAAAAGACATATTAAATTCCTTGCGTTTCTCTTTAATTGCTTTTTCTAATTTTGAAATAAGTGAATTACTTGATTGTCCGTTACCATAGGTGTAGAACAATCTTCCCCATTGTAATTTAAAGTTAAAGAAATCTTGCTTTTTTAATAAAAGAAGTCTCAATAAATTCTTTGCTAAACCATAAGGTGTATGAGGATCTGTTAGAGACACGCTTTTTATTTCACCTTCCAACATTCCGTATTCTAAACAAGTTCCCAAAACAAATATTTTTTTTACACCTAATTCAATTAATCTTGATAAAAAAAAATAATTACATACCAAATTTTCCTCTAAATGAAATTTTGATTTATAGTTTGGCAATCCTTTCCATGCAAGATGAATAACATTTTGTGGTATTTTCTTTTTTGATATAAACTTATCTTTATGATAGTCACATTGTATAAATCTCACTTTACCAAACCAAGAAAGGTCTTTTAACCTATCTAAGGACCTCGCTATTACCGTTACTTCATATTTTTTTTTAAGAAGTGCTGGCACTAAATTTTGTCCAATAAAGCCAGTTGCGCCTGTTACTAAAACCTTGTTATTTGGATTCAAAACCATTATAAAAATTATTTGTCAAAAAATTTATAAGTTTTGTAGGATAGTTCTTTGGCATAACTTTTGTTATAAAATTGATCCATCATATAAATTAATTCTGTATTATCTTCGAGTGTTTTGTAACCATGCGCAAAGCCCTTGGGAATATATATCATTTTAAATTCACTACTTTTTAAAATTTCAGAATGCCATTGATTGTATGTATCTGATTCTTTTCTAAGATCTATAATGACATCTTTAACTGAGCCTCTTATGCACCTAACTATTTTTGTTTCTTGATAAGGAGGTTCTTGGTAATGCATACCTCTTATTTGACCTTTCTTGTTATTTTTTGCAAAACTAATTTGTACCAAGGAACTCATTAGTTTGCGTTGTTTAAATTCTTTTTGGCAAAAAATTCTTGAGAAAAAACCCCGTGAATCCTTATGTGGTTTTAAATTTATTATAAATGCACCCTTTAAAGGTAATTTAGTAAAATTCATTATAAAATTTTGATTTTTGGAATTGGAATCAAAAATTTTCCTCCCAATGAAGAAAATTCCTTTTGTTCTTGTATTACTTCTTTATAAAAATTCCATACTAACAGAAGAGCATAGTCTATTTTTTTTTTTCTTAGTTCTGATGTAGGGTATATTAAAAGCTTATTTGCTGGACTTAGTTTTCCAATTTTATGGTTACTTTTATCAACAATAAAATCTATATACTTATTGTCGATATCAAAGAAACTCATCAATATTGCTCCTTTAGCTGAAGCACCATAAGCAGCTATTTTGTTTCCTTCATTCTTTAATTTTTTAAGTGTAATCTTAAGATTTTTTTTGATTTTTGATAGCTTTGTCATAAATTTGCTATATGTGTTTAATTCAAATAGTCCTTTATCTTTTTCTACTTTAATAAGTCTATCTACAATTTTTTTTGGCTTCTTAATACCTTTATGACACACAAAAATCCGTAATGAACCTCCATGAATTTCCAAGTTTTCAATATCATAAATTTCAAGTTTGTGACGGTTAAATAAATACTTTAGAGTCTTTACCGAGAAATAATATATATGCTCATGATATATTGTATCAAACTCTAACTTCTCAATTAAATCTAAGAGATACGGAACTTCAATTATTGCAATTCCATTTTCTTTTAATAAAGTTTTAATTCCATTTGCGAAATCATTTATTTTTGGGATATGTGCCATAACATTATTCGCATGTATTATATCTGCAAATTTTTTTTGATATTTAAGTTTTTTTACAAGATTGTTCGAAAAAAAATCATTGATGGTATTTATACCCTCTTTATTTGCAAATTTAGATATATTTTCTGCAGGTTCTATACCTATTACTTTAATTCCCCTATTTAGATAATTTTTTAATAAATAGCCGTCATTACTTGCAACTTCCATAACTAAGGATTCTTTTGATAGAAAAGATGACATTCTTTCAACTAAATTTTTTGCAGATTTTAACATTGTTGAAGAGTTTGAGGAAAAATATAAATAATTCTTAAATAATTTCTTTGGATCAATAATATCTTTAAGTTGAGCCAAGCCACATATTTTACATAATAAAACCTCCAAATTATAAAATTCATTCAAATCTTTTTCAGACTGCAATAGTTGATTAGCCAAAGGTTGTCTTCCTAAAGGAATTATTGAATGTAGTTCCTTACTTCCACAAAGTCTACAATTGGTTAGCATCAAAATACTCTTTATACCAGTTGATTGTTTTTCTTAAACCTTCTTCTATTTTATATTCAGGCTGCCATCCAAGATTTTTTTTTGCTTTTGATGCATCCAAAAATTGTTCAGAAATCTCATTTTCACCTTCGTTCATAATAATAGGTTCAAGATTACTTTTTATTAATTTTATAATTAAATTTGTAATATCTAAAACAGTTTTCTTTGACTCATTAGAAAAATTAAATGCTTGACCTTTAATTTGAATATTATGAGATAAAAATTCACTTAATTTTATGTATGCACTCACTACATCCTCAACATAAATATAATCCCTTATTAGATTTCCATTTGATCTAATTATTGGTTGTTGTTTTTTAATTAATGATCTTATAGTTCCAGGAATAAGTCTATTCCAGTTAAGATCTCCTCCTCCGAAAAAATTTCCACATCTTGTTATGGCTACCGGAACATCAAAAACATTAGCATAAGATCTACTTATTAAGTCAGCACAGGCTTTACTAACGTCATAGGGGTAAATAGCATTTAAGGGTGTTTCCTCGGTGTAAGGGAGGGTTCTAGATTCGCCGTAAGCTTTGTCGGAAGATGCTATTACAACAGATTTAATAATTTTTTTCTCAAAGTTACTTGCTTCAAGCAAATTCCACGTTCCTCGTATATTAGATTCATACGTCGAAATTGGACTTCTGTTTGCAATTGGAACAGTTGTTTGAGCAGCTAAATGAATAACATTTGTAACTTCATATTCATTTAAAACTCTTCTTAGAAAAACTGAATCTGATAAATCACCATTTATAACCGTAACTTTTTCAAAAAATTTTTGTTTCATAAAGGTTGAGTTTGGCACAAAGTCTCTTATAAGAACTACTACATCAGAATTTAATTCAATTAGTTTTTTGATTAACCACCCGCCTACCAAACCAGTAGCACCAGTTACAAAAACTTTTCTATCTTCCCAGTATTTTTTTACCATAATTTCCAGGGAGCCTGTCCGGAAGACCATAAGTTTTCTAAATAGTTTAGATCTCTTTTCGTATCCATACATTGCCAAAAATCTGAATGTAAATAAGCTGAAAGTTGGTTTTCTTTTGATAAATTTTCTAAAAGTTCACTTTCCAATGAACTACTAGAGTCTTGAATCATATTCAAGACTTCAGGTTCAAAGACCATAAAACCTCCATTAATCCAACCATCACCTTTCAATGGTTTTTCCTTAAACTTCACTATTTTTTTTTTTTCATCCACCAATAATTCACCAAATCTCGCAGGTGGACGTACTGCAGTAACGGTAGCTAATTTCCTATGTTCAACGTGAAATTTTAATAAATCTTTTAAATTAACATTACTAACACCATCACCGTATGTGCACAAAAACCTATTTGAACCAATATAATCTTTTAAAGCTTTAACTCTCCCACCTGTATTTGAATTAACTCCAGTGTCAACTAGACCAATCTCCCAATTCTCAAAATCCTTCCTAGTAATAATTTTTTTTTTGTTTTTAACTAATATTGAGATATCACCTGAGTAATCAATATACTCAAGAAAAAATTTTTTAATCAAGTCACCCTTGTATCCTAAAGCAACTAGAAAACTATTAAAGCCATAAAAACTGTAAATCTTCATTATATGCCAAAGAATGGGTTTACCTCCAACCTCTATCATTGGTTTTGGTTTTAAATTAGTTTCCTCACTAATTCTAGTCCCAAAACCTCCTGACAATATAATTGTTTTAAGTTTATTCATTTTAGGGCTTCTTTTCGTAAGCAAATGCAATAAAGTGATTTCTTCTCAATCTTACTTTTCATGGTTTTATAACCATTCCCTGACCAGTAGGCAAATAAAAAACATCAATATTTTTTTTTGCAAAAAATTCTACAAAGACTTTTTCTTGTTTCTCGTGACCTTTAAATCCAAAATCATCTGACATAATAATACCCCCTTTTACTACGAGAGGAAATATAAATTCGAGAGCTTGTTTTTCGGGTAGATGATTATTAAGATCCAAATAAACATATGAAAATTTTTTTTGTTGTATCTTTGATAAAACCTCAGGTATGTGGCCTCTAATAAGAATAGTATTCTTATAATATTTAAATATTTTTTTTACAGTTTCAAAATTTTCTATATACGATGAAGTATCACCAGGAGACCATCTGTCAACTAACAAAAATTTTTTTTGAAGTTTATTAAACTTTAGATATCTCATTATTAACCTTGAATAAAATCCAACTCCAACACCAAATTCAATAAAATCACCATCTAATTTTACACAGTGTGCTGCGGCTGTTGCGCACATATTAATGTTATATTCAATCTTAAAGTTTTTTCTATTAATTGGATGTCTAACTCCTTTTCTTTTGTTCCAGACTAATTTGTACTTTTCAATTTCATCCCAAGTTTTTTTATAACATTTATCAAACTCATTTTTTGAAAACCAGTTTTTTGAGGTTCTACTGGCTACTCCATAACTATCCCAAGTAAAAGGACCATTGGTTATAACCTCATTAGATATTGAAATTTTTACATAAAATTTAACAAAAGGTTTGAGCAGAGAATGAATAGTTCTATGAATGCTATTTTTTATGAATGAAATCATCTCAATTAAATTAAAAAAACAAAAGCTACCGCACTCCAATTCTAACCAAGAATTCGACTAAAATCTAAATAAATTAAACTGCAGGTACTAAATATTTAGTTTTCACCTTTGTTTTAATGTTATTTTTCAAAAAATTCAAAAAAATATAAGATCTTTTTGAATCTATTTTTTCTTCAAAAACAGCTTTTAGAAACTTTTCGTTCTTAAACATATAAAAAACTCTTTGATTTTTCTTTAATTCTTCTACAGTTTCATATGCAGGTTTTTCACTAAAACCCAATTTTAAATTACTTATCAGCCCTTCATTAATGAAGGGCACATCTCCTCCGAATGTAACCATCTTTTTTACACCATAAGTATAATTTATTTTTAGCCAATTTTGCCCTTCCTTAATTTTAACGAATAGATAACCAGGAAATAGTGGTTTATATATTTTTTTTAATTTATTAGAATTTGAAAAAGCTTTTAAAATTTTTGGTAAAAAAACCTCAAAATTTTGCCTGACAAGATTCAAATAAGCCTTACTCTCTGAATTACTTTTTGTTTGAACAACTAACCAACTCATATTAATTTAATGATAAAAATTTTGGACATGATATTTCATAGTTTTTTTTAAGATCATTGTATATATCTACTTTTCCCGAGAAATCAGTAAGGAGTAAAGATGTATTTAATTTATTGTATCTCTTGGAGTCAATTCCATTAACAATTTCAACACCACAAAAAGATTTTTCATCACTAGTCTTCAATAAAATACTTTCTATTTTTAAATTATGAATGTTAGCTGCCAGAATTGCTATTTCTGTCAACTCACTTTTACCTAAAAGAATAATTTTTTTCCTTTTTAATTTTAATTTTATTATTTCTTTTTCATATTCATCTTTTGCTATTGAATAGAATTGCAAAGATGACTTTAAAAATTCTTTCGTTAGTTTGGTTTTTTCTACAAATCCTTTGGGTGTTAAGTAATAAAAATACCTTCTCATCGGAGCCTGTTTTAATTTGAGAACACCCTTATTGACAAATTTTTTTAGGATCGCATTCGCAAGGCCTAATGCCACATTAAGGTTTTTAGAAAGAGATCTTTGAGAATGATTTTTTTTTCTTTCGATTTCATTAAGAAGCTTTAATTCTAACTCAACATTTTTTACTGAATTTTTGTTCATTTAATGAACATAAACGTTCATTCAATGAACGTCAAGTAGTTCTTCGTACAAATCCTCATATTTTTTTAAAGAACTTTTATTGTCAAATTGCTTTTTAAAATGCAGAAAGGAATTTTTTCCCAATCCTTTTCTATCATTAGAATCTATTAGTAGTTCTAAAGCCTCTGTAAATTTTTTTATATCATAATATTTCACTAAATGTCCGTTGTTAGAAAAGAACTCCTTATTTCCTCCAACATCAAAACAAATAATAGGAAGTTTTTGTGATATTGCCTCCAACAATGAATTAGAAGATCCTTCTTCCTTTGAACAATTAATTGCAAAATCCATTTTTTTGTAAAGGTTTATAGTGTTCGCGACATATCCAGTAAATATAATCCTGGAATTTAGTTTGTTTTTTAAAACATACTTTTTTAAAAGATTAACGTAATATCTGTCCCCTTGACCAACAAGAAATAATCTCCACTCTCTTTTTGTTTTAAGATTTGAACACATATCGATTAGTTCAAAATGTCCTTTATATGGGATAAAATTAGCTACATACGCTATATTGATTTTGTTATCTTTAACTGCAAATTTTATTTGACGATCTGAAGAGGATTGGAGAGGAAAGAAAAAATTCTTAATAATTTTTATCTTTTTTTTATTAACATTCTCATTAAGTACTAATTGTTTTTTTATTGAAATAGAATTGCAGATAATATAATTCATTTTTGTATGAAGAAATTTTTCTATAAATAATGATATCCGAAAATATTTATTATGATAAAAATTAAGTGATCTTCGGCTCATTACTTTTTTTTTTTTACTAAAAATCGAAAGAATTGCACCCAAAATATATGATTTAGGAAGTATAAAATGATAAAGCTGACTATTGTTTAACAATAAATAGAACATTAAAAATATGAATGAAAAGAAATTGTTATTTGCAGAAATTATTTTTATGTTTTCTTTTTTAAAATCATTAAATAGAACACCTTTTTTAAAACAAAATATCTCTATTTTAAATTTTTGCTTTAATAATCTCGTAAGATTAAAAAGTTGTCTTTCAGATCCACCCGAGTCTAGGCTATTAATAAAAAAGGTTATTTTTTTCATATAATAGTAGCTTAATACAACTTAATAAAAGTTAATATTAATTCTATTGAATTTACAAATACTTAAATTTTAATTTAATTGTCCTTCACATAGATATTACTTATAGTATTTTATATATAAAAATTTTAATAATATAAAATTTATTATTAAATAAATTATACAAGATATGGATAAGGAATTAGAAAAAAGAAAATCAAAGAATTTTGGGCTTACCTTTGCGTTCGTTTTTGCAATAATAGCACTCTATTTTTTTTTCAAAAGCCAAGAGTTTAAACCCTCTTTTCTAACTTTAAGTTTTTTTTTCCTCATCTTTAGTTTTTTGAAGCCTAATATATTTTTATATCCTTCAAAGGCTTGGGAAAAATTCGGCGAAATCCTTGGAAGGTTTATTTCACCTGTCGTACTAACTATTGTTTACATAACTTCAATCATTCCAATAAAAACTTTATTGATTTTATTTAATGTGAATCTTCTCGAAAAAAAAAAAAGTAACAGAAACTCTTACTGGATTAATAGGCTTGAGAATAAAATAAACTTTAAGGATCAGTTTTAACATGAATTTTTTAAAAGAATTTTTAAGATTCCTAATAAAAAGAAAAAAGTTTTGGTTATACCCCATTATTTTAATCCTTTTCATATTTGGCTCCTTAGTATTTCTCACGCAAGGTACTGCAGTTGCCCCATTCATTTACACTATATTTTAAATTTTGACTAAAATAATTGGTATATCTTCTTATTATCATGACAGTGCAGTTGCACTGATTGATAATGGAGAAATTTTATATGCTAGTCAAGAAGAGAGGTT
>CENJ01171530.1_pt1 | contig 15554 bp, 14 predicted proteins | sample 356161 | NCBI WGS metagenome assembly CENJ01 (sample SAMEA2619531, study PRJEB7988) | marine metagenome | biome: marine biome (ENVO:00000447); feature: surface water layer (ENVO:00002042); material: "saline water (ENVO:00002010), including plankton (ENVO:xxxxxxxx)" | depth 5 m
TTTTTTTTATAAGTTTGCAAAGCTCATCTAAGTGCTGAATTAAATTATCATCAGAGAAACAATATAAAGTTGAAGCTTCAAATACTAGATCAAATGAGTTATCGTTAAAGGAATCTAGAGAGCTATAATAAGTAACTTTTTCTGACCAGAAATTAGGTGATTTAAAAAATTCTTGTGCGCAAATGTTTATTCCTTTTTCAGCTAAAAATGCCTCTGAGATGCCAAAACCTGCTCCTGAAGAGAGAACTTTAATTTCTGAAAAATTTTTAAAAGTATCTTTTATGATTTCATAAAAATTTTGACCTAAAGATACTTTTGCATTTATAAACGTTTCATCTATCATTTTAGAATTTTTTTTTGAGTAAATTTCTGAATAAAGCCTTTTATAAAATTCTGGAGAGGGAAGTTCTTTCTTTGAAATGGTGAGATTCTTTAATTTAGAGAATTCAAGATTATGAAAACCATTTACAAATATTTCATCTTTCATGGCGAAAATTATATCAAAGGTAAAAATAAAATAAGTATCATTGAATAAGTATCAAAATATAATAATTAAATGATTCAAAACATAGAAAAAAAGCTTAAAGAATTATTTAAAAACTCTTTTATCTATGGTCTCGGCAGCATTGCTCAGTCAGGCCTTAATTTTATTCTTATCCCTGTAATGACTTTTTTTCTAACCCAAGAAGAGTTTGGTATTTACTCATTAATTTTGATTTCAGGAATAATTGCATCTTCAATATTTTATTTAGGAATCACTTCCGCATTGCCAAGATCATATTTTGATTACGATAATGAAATAAAAAGAAAAGTAATTTTTTCTACAGGTTTTATTATTATTTCCTTGGGAGCTTTAACTCAGACTTTGATAGGATATTTTCTTCAAGACAATCTCTCCCTCTTTTTATTTCGCAAAGTCATAGAAACTGAAGCTATTTTTTGGTGTTTTGTTTCGGGATCCATTGGAATAATTATTCAGTATCTTCTTGTATTTTTGAGAATTTTAAGATTTGCAATTTCTTCTGTGGTGATAAATCTGTTTTCGTTGGTTTTAAGCCTTTTCTTGATAATAGCAGCTTTAAAATTCTTTCCAGAAAATAAAATACTGAACTCATTTATTGCTTTGACAATTTCAAATTTAATTATATTGATAATTTTATCTTGCATTATTTTTTTTAAACACTTTGTCTTTAGATTTAATCTTGAAGAATCTAAGAAATTGATTGTGTATGGAATTGCTTCGGTATTAGTTGCAGCTGGACATATGTTTTTAGAATGGAGTGACCGTTTTATAATTGAAAGATATCTAAATATTTCTGAAGTTGGAATTTATTCTGCATCTGTAAGGATTGGCTCCTTAATAAACGTTTTAATGATTATACCTTTCAGCCAGATTTGGAATCCAATGATGATGGAATATAGAAATGATAAAAATATAAAAGATTTTTTTTCAAAAATAACTTCGTATTTTATGATTGTAGGTATTATCTTTTTGATACCAATAATTGTTTTTTCATTTGAAATAACGTCACTTCTCATTCAATTTGAAGAAGCAAATTTGGAAGAGTTATCTCTTATTTCTTCAATATTTATGATTAGTTACTTTATCTACGGCATCGTAAACATAACTACAGCAGGAATTTTATATGAAAGAAAAACTCATTTGATGCCTCTTGTATTCGTAGGCCTAGCGCTAATTAAATTTTACTTGGGAATTTTAATTATTAACGAATATGGCCTAGTTGGCCTTAGCTTCATTGCGTTATTTATATCTCTATTTTTTCCAATTATATTTTATTTCATTTCTACGCGTTATTTCTATTTCAAAATAGAGATAAAAACAATCATTAAGACTATTGTGATTATTTTAATTTTAATAATTTACAAACTGTTCGAAAGTTTATTTCAAATGAATTTTTTTGAGAAGATAATTCTACTAAGCTTGCTATATTTAGTTGTTTACTTTTATTTTCTTGAAAAAGAAGAAAAAAAATACCTTAAAAAAATCCTTACAAAATAAAGTTTAGCCTAATAAATATTTATATATCTTATAAATTAAATTACTTTCTAAAACTTTTGAAGAAACAAGTTCATCCCATCTCAAAGAGGAATCATTTAAAAATAATTCTAAATTTTTAAAAATACTTTCAGAATCATGATTCATTTCTACATAGTTTTTGCATAACTCTCCTATATGATCTTTGTTTGAAAATATTTCGTTAATTACATTTTCAATTTTGTGAGTACCAGTGCCTAGGAACCTTTTATGTACTACCTCTGCTAAATTATAACCATCAATTTCATATAGCCATTTATAGTTATAGTTTGAAGTAAGTTTCGTATGAGATATATCTAAAACTATTGTTGGAACAGAACAATTGCCGCCTTCTAAAGCAGAGGTTCCCATAGCAAATAGCAAGTCGGTTTCTTCTTTTAAAAATTTTTTTAATTGAGAAATTTCTAAGTAATCAAAAAACCTATAATCCAAGCTTGAAAGAGAAGTTTTATTTTTAATTTGATTTAAATCTTTTCCCTGTCCAATTAAGTTAAATATTATGTGAGTTCCTAATGATTGATTTATGTTTTCTAAATCGCCAATGACCTTTTCTAAAGATTTTGTTTTAAAATCTTCTATTCTTCCAACCCAGGTAACTCTCAAAGTCTTTTTAAAATCATGATTTTTATTAATTGATTTTTTATCTAAAATAACTGGAATCGGAAGTTTTTGAACATTTTTTAAATTTATATCCAAAAAAAATTCTGTATTTTTGATGTTTACATCATCCATAAAAGCAACAGATCTATTTTTTAAAAGTAATTCTAGAAAAGATTTTGAATTCTTTTGATATTTTGATAGAAAAGAATTTATAAATTTTTTTTTGAAAACTAAATTCTGCTCAAAGTAATTTGAAAATATTGGTATTGATGGAATTAAATTATTTGGATGACAATTCCAAAAAAAAAATTTAGTGTCGCTTTTAAAATTTATATTTTTAAAAATAGACCAAGGAGTCATTAACTGCATAAGACATATAGAATTATCAAGAATTTCAATTAAAGAGTCTTTATAACTTATTATTTCGATATTTTCGTTATCTACATTTTTAGAAATGAAGCCATCAGAATAGTCTATAACCTTTATGGAGTAATCTTTATCAGCTAGCCATTCAGCTGCCCTCTTAAACAAGATTGATACTCCTCCGGTCCCTCTATAAGGAAAAATTAAATATAAATTCTTTTTCATTCGAGTTCTTTAGTAAGAATTAAATGCTTTTTACCTGCCTGATTTAAAAGAAAAAACCATTACTCTTCTTTCTCCATTTTTCAAGACAGAAGAAGTGTGAAGAGAGGAAGTATCAACTGCTAAAAGAGTATTTTTTTTTAAAATAAATTTTTTCTCTCTCCTTAATAATGCTCTATCGATGGAGGATTCAGCATAGTACTGGTCTTTGAAGGTTCTTCTTAGAATTAACCACTTAAAAGCTTGAAAATAATTTTGATATCTTGCTGTTTCTTCAAGGATTTTTAAGGGTCCATTGTTATCGTTCACTTCAGTTGGAAAATAAAAAAATTTTATAATTGAGTCATAGTCATCCACGTGCCATCCAAATCCTATAGGTAACTCTTGAGATGGAAGAGAAATCTGATATTGCGACTCCATTATTTTATTAAATTTTAAATTTAAATACTCTGAGGCAAAGTCAAAAAATTTTTTTTGTAGGCGATTAGAAAGTTTATATTCTTTATGAAAGTTTAAAATTCTAATTGACCCTGAGGAATTTTCTTTTAGAAGACTTGATCTTAAGTGATTATCTATGAGATTGAGCTCCTTGATATCATCATCGGATAAGAAATCCTCAAGAATTTGGTACCCTTTTTTGGGAAATGATTTTTTTTCTGAATCTGAAATATAATTAAAAAAATCCTTTAACATCAATTCAATCAAAAAAATAATTGCCAAAGGAAATCTATATAGTATTTTAAAGTTCATCTAAAAATCTTTAAATTCAAAATAATTAATATCGTTCTTAATTCTTTTGATGACATTTTGGTTTGAAAATTTCTTCCAAATCATCACGTTCTTTGAGCTCTCCGAAGGATTAAAAAACTTAAATTTGTAAGTATGATCTTCATCACTAAGGCCTAAGAATTTTTCAATAGTCTTTTTTGTTTCTTTATAATTCAAAACTAAATCTTCAAATCGGATTTTTAAAATTCTATCATGGGAGTTATTCTTTAGTATTTTGTAAAACTGTTTTGTTCTTAGAATAAAGCTTTCTATGTTATTTGAACCCACAGAAGATAAAGTATACCCGTCATTATTGGCAGGAATAAGCTTGAGGTCATCTGAATTTGAATGGCCAACACTTAATCCTGATACAAAAGAGTCTCTAGGGTCTCTAATTACTACAATTTGTTTTGCTGAAGGAAAAATATTGAGGTATTTTGATGAATTATAAGGTTCTAAAAAATTATTTAAGACGAGGGCTTTATCATTTCTAATTTCATGAAAAAGATCATAAAGAAAGTTATTCAATCTAGAATCGAAATCATCTCCGTTTATAACTTTTATTTTGCTATAAACTTTTTTTTTAGAATTTAATTTTTCTTTAATTCTATAGAAAGCAAGTTGGAGATTGGACATATCAGCATGGTCAAATGGCCAATATCCATTTATTTCTGTTTCTACAAAGCTATTTAAAAAGTTTAAAGATGAACTTATGAATATGTTTTTAAATTTTTTATCGTATCTGTTTCCAGAAGTTAACATTGAAGACAAGAAATTTAGTCCTTTGGGATTTTTACCAATAAGGTTGATTAATTTAAAGAATTTCCAATAAGCTGAATTTGATCTTATTGGTGACCAATCTTCATAAAAATCTTTTCTTAAGTCATTAAGCCCTCCTTTTATGCGAAATAAATCAAATTCAAATTCATGAGGCATTACTTTTAAATTTTCATACTCCGCAAGAAGGTCAACAACAGCACTTTTTCCAGAACTGCCTATTCCAGAACAGTCTATAAAATCAAAACTTTTCATTAGAGAATATTATAGTTTATAAGACCTGGAGGATTAAAAACTCTTTCTAAAAGTTTATTTCACTAAAATCATTTATTGTAACCAGGCCATCAGGAATATCGTTCCATTCTGAATAACCAGAAACAAAGATAAAATCTATATGAAGGTTATTAGCAACTTCATGATCTATAAAAGAATCGCCAAAAAACAAACCTTTAGAATTTTTATTTCTAGAGATAACTATTTGATTCATATTAGATTCTTTTGAATTAGGACTGCCTTTGATTTCGTCAAAAAATTTATCAATATTTCTTAATTTAAAGATCTTTTTTAATTCGTCCTCTGAAGACCCAGAATTAACATAAATTTCTTTTTTCTGTTTTCTGAGAAATCCTAAAAATTCAATTACTCCAGGCACAAATGAACAAGAAATTAATTCATTTTTCAAAATATTTTCATAATTTCCCAAAGCAATTTGAAGCAAATCTTTATAGTCATCCAATTTCATGATTTGACTAAAAAAATAGTCGAATTTCTTATATCTAGAGATTCCTCCATTATTTTGATGATATTTTATAAATTCTGAAACCTTATCTTCAGAATAATCGAATAAAGAGTTTCTAAAAGCTGAGGTTTTTAATTTATTTGAGTTTAAAATAACCCCGTCACAGTCAAATACGATAAAGTCGTAATTACCTATATCTATCTGCAAAATTTTCTAACCTTTCTTAAATCTTCCGGTGTATCAACTGCTATTGAATCTGATTCAACTTCAACTATTTTTACAGGAATTCCATTTTCCAAGACACGTAAAATTTCAATATCTTCGATTTCCTCCAATTTTGTTTTTTTTGTCTTCAAACCAAACAACTTGATTGCATCAGAAGAAAAAGAATATATGCAAACCTGTTTTTTTAAATCTTTAATTAAGCCAGATTTCGTTGATGGAATGTCTGCTCTAGATATGTAAAGCAAATAATTTCTTTTATCGGTTACTATTTTAGGAATATTTCTATTTTTAATTTCTGTTTTACCTTTAATATTTGTAGCAGCGCAATTTGTGATCCCAAACTTTTTAAAATCATTAATAACTTTTTTTATATCTTTAGGGTTTATTAAAGGCTCATCTCCTTGAACATTAACATAGAAGCCAGCTTTGATTTTTTTTGAAACTTCAGCAAGTCTGTCTGTTCCAGTTAAGCATTTTTTTGAAGTCATAATTGTATTTATTTTTTTTGTCTTACAATGTGAATAAATCCTTTTATCATCTGTAGCTACAATAATTTGATTTTCAGGAGCTGCAGATAAGCACTTAAGCCACACCCTCTCTATCATTGATTTTCCATTAATGTCTGCGAGAGGTTTTCCTTCAAACCTTGAAGATTTAAATCTAGCGGGAATTACAATCAGATAATCTATTTCCATAAATTAACGAGCATATTTGTCGGATGTATTGTAGGAGTGATTGAATAAAGTTTTTTTGAATTTTTTAAGGAAGTATATTTTTTAAAAATTTTTTCAATTTCATCATTTTTTCTTGAGTCAGCCTCAAAACCATCAAATCCTGCAAGATATATTTTTTTTGGATTAGACTTATGAATTATGCCCAGTCCATAAGAATTAACTATATGCCATTCTGAAAACATTGAGTATTTTTTTGGTAAAAAAGCGTTTTTTTTAAGATTAAGACCATAGTCAAAAATTGTAGAAAATTTAATTTTCTCTTTTATAAAGATTTCTTCTAAATTTTTCACTGGCATTACAATTGGATGCTTCAAAGATGAATATTTACTTGATTCAATAAGAACTCTTAATGGATGAGAAACAATTGTAAGATCTCCGTGATGAGTACTTAAATACTTATTAAGATTTAAAAAGACTATCTTTGCATTTTCTTTCTCTTTTAAAGCTAATATCTGTCTTTTATACTTTTTGACACTTTTTCCTCCACCAATAAGTATGACATTTTCCCCCTTAAAGTAATCTTTTGGGTCCCAGTTACCATCTTTAACGTTCGGATCTGAATAAATAGAATCAATCAAAGATGAAGCGCTAAAACTCGAGGAGTTTTGTTTACTCAAATTTTTGAGAATATCTAAAATTTCTAATGATTTGTATTTTTTATCATTCAACATCGTTTGAACATATGTAGGATGAATATTTTTGTTTGCAGCAAAATGGTAAAAGGAATTAGGACCCCAGTTATAAGTTTTTTTTAACTTTTCAAAGTCATCCAATGAGGTTTGTAGAATTCCAAAATTAGTTTTTTTTAAACTTTTTGAATTCAACTCATATAATAAGCTTTCTGTGCTTACGTTTCCTGCTCCACGCCCCATTCCTAACATTGTGCTGTCACATAAATCAATATTCTTATCTATTAGTTTTAATGAATTTATTAATGCAAATCCTTTATTATTGTGTGAGTGAAATCCGATTTTGCCCTTCCAATATTTTGAAATTATTTTGTAGGTCCGCAGGACATCTTCAGGAGACATATTACCTATTGAATCAGCGAAATATAAAACCTTTATTGTTTTCCATTTAGAAATTTCAAAACAAGTGTTTTTAAAATCATTTTCAGTTCTATTATTGCTCTGCATAAGGTTTAAATAGACCTCATAGCCAAGATTTTTTAAGATTTTTGCAATATTTTTAGCATGCAAAGCGTCGTTAAAGGAAACTGCGATTCTAACAATAGATATTTTGGAATCTTTTTTTTGACTAAAAAGTTTTTCTAATTCTTTTGATTGTTTTTTCTCTTCTTTAGAAAAATCTTTGAAGTTAACCATAACTGCAAAATCAAGGTTTTTTGGTAAAGATATATTTTTTAGAAAGTCTTCCGAAGTATATGCAAATTCTCCTAACCGATCATTTTTGTTATTAAATCTAAAACCTAGCTCAACAATGTCTACTCCAGAAAACTCCATTGCAGTGAGATATTTTGCAAAAAGTTTTTTTGAAAATTTCCAATCATTATAATAACCACCATCTCTTAAGGTGCAGTCAAGAATTTTTAACTTACTATTCATCGTCAATAACTGTTACAAACCTCGATAATTTTTTTTACCTCTGTTCTTTTTAAGTGTGGACCGATTGGTAAGCTAGTTACCTCCTTATGAATTTTTTCTGATATGGGAAAACTTTTTTTACTTAACTCTTTGAATGCTTTTTGTTTATGAGGCGCAATAGGATAATGCTGGATTGTTTCAATGTTATTTTGATTTAAAAATTTAACAAACTTTTTTCTATTCTTAGTTCTTACAACAAATAGATGCCAAACATGACTAAAATTATCTACGGATTTTGATGGAAGTATAATGGAATCATTTGTTATAGATTTAAGATAAGTGTTTGCTATTTCTTTTCTGATTCTGTTTTCTTTATTTAAATATTTTATTTTTATATTAAGAAAACCTGCTTGAAGAGGGTCAAGTCTAGAATTAAAACCTTTGTATATATTTTGATACTTTACTTGTGAGCCGTAATTTCTTAATGCAGTTAATACTTTCAAAAGTTTAACGTTATTCGTTGTTACTGCTCCAGCATCTCCTAGCGCGCCTAAATTTTTTCCAGGATAGAAACTAAATGCTCCAGCATCTCCGAAAGATCCAACCATTTTATTATTGAGTTTAGCACCATGAGCCTGGGCACAATCTTCCAATAATAGTAATCCATTATCTGAAGCAATTTTTGAAATCGACGACATTTCAGCTACTCTCCCATAAAGATGTACTACTAAAATTGCCTTTGTCTTATTTGAAATATTTTTTTTAATTAATTCAGGAGAGATATTATATGTTTCTAAGTCAGGTTCTATCAGAATAGGCTTAAGACCGTTATTAACAATTGCCAGAATGGTGGCAATATATGTGTTCGAAGGAACAATAACGTGATCCCCCTTTTTTAACATACCTATTTCTATCCAAGCTTTCAAAACTAATGACAACGCATCTAAGCCAGAAGCAACGCCTACACAGAATTTTGTACCACAAAAATTTGCAAAGTTTTTTTCGAAGCTTTCAACTTCTTTTCCAAAAATATATTGTCCACTTCTAATAATTTCCGAAGCTTTTGATTCTAACTTAGCTTTATAGGTAGAATTTATTTTCTTTAAATCTAGAAACTTAATCATAAGTATTTAATAGTTTCATTTTTTTAAGATTTTAACAGCTTAAAAAATTATCTTTTAAATGAGTTCTTTAAAGTTGATAGGAAAATACCAACTAAAAAACCAAATATTATTCCAAAAATTAAGTAAAGAGCTCTATTGGGTCGAATTTTTTCTTCAGGTAAAAAAGGCGGCTCAACAATTCTAAATAAAAATTCACTTGTATGAACTTCAGCAAACATTTTTTTATTTAGTTCTTTTTCAGCAAGGCTGCTTATATTTTTTTTTACTAAAAGATTTTGATTCTTTATCATTTCTTGATTAAGAAAAAATAAAGTTTTTTCAGAATTTTCTAAAGCTCTGTTTCTTTCTAAAATATTTATATCACGTATTATTTGTTCAACAGTTTCTTTTGCAAAAAAGGGGGACACGTGTTCAAAAGAAATCGAGAGAAGGCTAGAATCTTGTTCAATTTCAAGTCTTAGAGACTTTTTATATTTATCGTAAACTTTAAAAAATTTAGGCTCTTCCTTAACCCATTCATCTATTGATTCATCGTAAATATTTGAGTCATATTTTATTTTTTTTGTTGAAGCATTATAAGAGTCCGATGCAAACAATTTTTTTTGGAAAGAAGGATTATTACTTATAAGCAGTTTTAAAAAAGATCTTGACTCTATCTTTTTCATTGTAGAGATTACTAATTTATTTGAAGAAGCTAAACCAAGACCCAAAATGGAACTAATTCCTCCAGCAGCTCCATCTAAAGGAGATTGATCCATAAAATTTGAAGGATTATCGCTTAATTTTAAATAAGATTCTGATCTATAAACATTTTCTGAATTGAAAGCTAACGCTATAGAAATCAATGAAATAGCAATAACAGAGGAAAAAATTAAATATCTTGAATAATAAAGATCCTTTAAGATATTTTTTAAAGATAAAGATTCTGCTTGCTGAAGTTCGTCCATAAATAAATTTTGGTACCCAGGGCCGGACTTGAACCGGCACGAAGTCGCCTTCGAGGGATTTTAAGTCCCTTGTGTCTACCAATTCCACCACCTGGGCTAATTCATAATTATACCTTTTAGATACTTTTTCATTCCAGATTGCTTCATAGCAATTTCTAAATTAGCTCCAACAAACCCCTTTTTGGAACCGCAATCATATACCTTAGAAGATGAAATAACAGCATCTATCTTATTTATTTTATTGAATAACAATCTATTGATTGCATCTGTAAGTTGAATTTCTTTATTTTTCCCAGGTTTTTGTCTTTCTAAATTCTCTATCACTTCATAAGGCAAAACATATCTACCTATGATTCTATATGAAGACATTGTATCTTCAGGCTGAGGTTTTTCTAACAGTCTAGAAACGGCAAAAGACGAAAAAGTTCTTCTTATCTTTTTTGATTCAACCATTCCATATTTCGAAGTGTCTTTTTTTAATATTTTTTCAACAAGAATCTGAGCAGTGCCTGTTTCCTGAAAATTTGTGATTAATTTTTTTAAATCATTTTTATTAGATTTTCTAATAAGTAATTCATCAGGAAGCATGACAACAAATGGCTCCATATTTAAAATATGTTTCGCAGTTAAAATTGCATGACCTAATCCAAGAGGTTCATCTTGCCTAATGGACGATATTTTTAAATTCTCATCAATCGGATATTTAATAGCTTCAAGTTTTTGATTATTTTTTGATGATTTCAATTTCTGCTCTAATTCAAAATTTTTATCAAAGTGATTTTCTATCGCTTCCTTTCCGCTTCTTGTGACAAATATAATTTCTGAAATACCAGCATCAATAGCTTCTTCTACAACTAGCTGAATCAAGGGTTTGTCATATATTGGTAAAAGTTCTTTCGGGATTGCTTTAGTTGCAGGAAGCATTCTTGTACCTAAGCCTGCAACTGGAATAATCGCTCTTTTTATTTCAAATGGTTTCATGTAAGGAATTAGATGGAGGCTGAGGTCGGAATCGAACCGGCGTAGACGGATTTGCAATCCGCTGCATGACCACTCTGCCACTCAGCCGCAAAGTTATTGTATATATTTGTTTTAAACAATCCATTTTTTTGAATACCTCACAAAAGAGTACCAAGAAATTAAAGAGCTTAATAAAATTAAGCCTAAGAATATGAAGTAAAATAATTCATGAAGAAGAGGAGCCAATAGCAAAAGTCCCAACGAAAACATCTGAAGAGTAGTTTTAAATTTTCCAATTGAATCAGCTTTGGTATCTTTAATTTCTCTTGATCGAGAAAGGATAAATAACCTCAAATAACTTATTGAAATTTCTCTGGTAACTATCAAAATTGTAGACAATAAAATTACAAGACTTTCAAAATTAAATGTCATCCATATCAATAATACTGAGACAAAAATTTTATCAGACAATAAATCAAGTAAAGCTCCTGTATCAGAGGTTTGATTATTCTTTCTGGCAATATATCCGTCTAAAAAGTCTGTTATGGAAGCAAGTATAAAAGTTATTGTTGAGAGCAAAAAAAAGCCATTTTCAAAGAATATGATAATGGGAGCCAAAAGCAATATTCTTGAGATTGATAAAATATTTGGAAGAATCACTTTAAATACCTTTGAGATGATAATAAATTTTTTCGGCTTTTCTTTCTCCTATACCAGGAGCAGATTTTAAATCTTCCAATGAGGCTTGACTGATTTTATCTAAACCTCCAAAGAACCTGATTAACTTAATTTTTAATTTAGGACCTACTCCATCAATGCCATCTATACTAGAAGAAAAAAGTTCCTTAGATCTCCTTTTTCTATGATGACTTATTGCGAACCGATGCGATTCGTTTCTGATTAGTTGGAGCAGTTTTGAAATTTCATCCGAATTCCTTAGCTCATAAGTATTGTTTCCGTCATGCAAGATGTCATATTTTTCATTTCTATTTGGACCTTTCGAAACAGAAATCAATCTTATATCCTGGAGCAACTTAACATCTAAATTCTTCTTTACAGTATTTAGTTGACCCTTTCCTCCATCTAGTAAAATTACTTTAGGTAAAGAAAGATTGTTTTTTTGTAAATTTAGGCATCTTCTTTGAATAGCCTCGCTAAGTGATAAATAATCATCGTTAAAATCTTTTTTTATATTCATGATTCTGTAATTTTTTTTGACAGGTCCATCTTTTGTTACATTCACACATGAAGCCGAAACATTTTTACCTGAGGTATGGCTTACATCAAAACCTTCTACCCTATTAATGGTTTCAATTTTCAAAAAATTTTCTAAGGATTCGAAAGAGCTTTGAATCCATGAATAATTTCTATTTCTGGAAAGCGCATCATCTGCCTGAGATGAACAAATATCGATTAAATTCTTATTATGCTTATTAGGTTTTTTAATAAAAATTTGGGGTGACTTTAATTTATCCAAAAAATCTTTTGTTTCTTTTGAAATATCGCCCTGAAAGAGAAGATTCATAATTTTTCTATGTTTGTTTTTGATAACATAACTTTCTATGAATATAGAAAGAAGCTCTGAATCGGTAATATTATCTTTTGTATCAGGGTAAAAATTTTGAGAACTTGTAATCCATCCATCCTCGATCCTAAGCACACTTAAACAGCAACTAAATTTATTTCTTTTGATAACAAAAATATCTAAATCATCGAATCCCGTTAAAACATTTTGTTTTTTTTGAGTATCTCTTATAGATTGAACTTTATCTCTATAAACAGCAGCTCTCTCGTAATCTTTTTTTTCAGAATAAAAATCCATTTTTTTAGTTAAATCTAATATTATTTTTTTTGTATCTCCCGAAAGAAATTTAATTGCACTATCAACATCTGTTGAATATTCCTGTCTTGAAATATTCCCTACACAAGGCGCCGAACATCTATTCATTTGATATTCTATGCATGGTCTAGATCTATTTTTAAAATTTATATCTTTACAATTTCGAATTTTAAACAAGGATCGTATCAAGCTAACGTTGAGTCTCATTGCGGCAACATTTGCAAAAGGACCAAATATTGTAGCCTTTGGATCTTTTTGCCTGGAAACATAAATTGCTGGAAATTCTTTTGAAGTTGAAATATGTATCGCAGGATATGACTTGTCGTCTCTGAACTGAACATTGAAAGGGGGTCTTATTTTTGAAATTAGACCCTGTTCCAAAATTAAGGCGTCAGATTCTGTTTTAGTAATAATAGTTTCAATATATTTAATTGATAATTTAAGTTTGGAAATTCTTTTACCCTCAGCTTCTCTAATATTAAAATAGCTTTTGACTCTATTCTTTATATTTTTTGCTTTTCCAATATAAATAATTTCATTTTCTGAATTAAAAAATTTATAAACCCCTGGTGACTCTGGAAAATCTATATTTTTATTGAATAGTATTTTTTTATTTTTGAAATGAACTTGCTTTTCCATCTGGTCTTCTTTTGTCCGAAAATGCTTCAAGACTATCTTTTTTCAATAAAATAGAGTGTATTTCACCTAGTTTTCTATTTATAAGTTTTTTATTTGTTTTAAGGGATTGTACAAGGTTATTTTTAAGATTCTCATGAAATAAAATATCAGGTAAATGTTGAAAATGTATTCTGCTTTTTTTTGATGATTCTTCTAGAGACATTTTAAAATCTAGAACATTTAAAATTTCTTGAAGAACGCTAGTAATTATTGTTGAACCTCCTGGAGAGCCGGTTATTAAAAATGGTTTATTATTTTGAAAAACAATTACAGGAGACATTGAAGAAAGAGGAGTTTTTTTTGGTTCAATTTTGTTTGCTTTTGAGCCTACTAGCCCATAAGCATTTGGATATCCGGGTTTTGATGAAAAATCGTCCATTTCATTATTCATCAGAATACCTGTTCCAGAAGGAATTATGCCCGATCCATATGCAGTGTTTAAAGTATAAGTATTACTTACAGCATTACCCCATTTGTCTATTATAGAAAAGTGGGTTGTCTCTTCCCCTTCAATTATATTTACATCTGCTTTTGTGGGAGGTTTTTTTTCTTGTATTTGTTGATAAATTTTATTTGCATAATTTTTTGAGATAAGAAGATCCTGAGGAACTTCAAAAAAATCTGGATCACCAAGATACATGGCTCTGTCTTTGTAGGCATAATCCATAGTAGTAATCAAGAGTCTTAAGTATTCTTCTGAATTATGGTCAAATTTATTTAAATTAAAATTTTCAAGAATATTTAACATTTGAATCAATGCGATTCCTCCAGAGCTTGGTGGCGCCATGGAACAAATTTTATAATCCCTATATTTTCCACAAACTGGCTTGATTACTCTTATTTTATATTCGTTAAGATCCTTCAAACTCAATATACCTTCATTCCTTTGAAAAAAATCTGAAATTTTTTTAGCTGTATCTCCTGAATAAAATTCATCCTTTCCATTAATGGAAATTTTTCTTAAAGTATTACCAAGATTTATTTGTACTAAATTATCTCCTTCAGAAAATCCATTAGGTCTTGTAAAGATTTTTTTTGCTTCTTTGTTTTTTGAAAACTTTTTTTTGTATTTATTGAGATTTTTTGCTTGAAAAGCAGATAATAAAAATCCTTTTCGTGCAAGTTCAATTGATGGATTGATTAGTTCCTTTATGTTAACTGTTCCATATTTTTCTGATGCATAGAACATGCCAGATATTGTCCCGGGAACTCCTGAAGCCAAAATAGAATTTAAACTTAATCCTTTGATTACTTTTCCAGAATTATCTTGAAACATTTTCTCATAAGATTTAGCTGGAGCTCTTTCTCTGTAATCGATAGAGATTGTTTCGTTTGTTTCAGCTAAGTGAATTAACATAAATCCGCCGCCGCCAAGATTACCAGCTGAAGGATTTACTACAGCTAATGCGAATCCTACAGCTACTGCCGCATCAATAGCATTACCACCCTCATTTAGAACTCTCATTCCTATGTCCGTAGCAAGATGATGCCTCGAAGCAACAGCATAAGACTCTGCTTTTACAAGTGAAGAGTAAAAAAATAATAGTATTAGGAGAAATGCTATTAGTGGATATTTTGAGATATATATTTTGCTAATTTGGCTTATCTTCAGTATGCCTCTCACCATTAAATATTGCAGCAAATTCTAAAATCTCACTAGACTCATTGAAAACTCTGTGAAATGCTCCGTCTGGAACTGGAATAACGTCTCCTTGCTTGACCTCAAATTTTGAGTCATCGATTTGCATTATTCCGGTTCCTTTATAAAACACATAAACTTCTTCTTGGCCTTCATGTTTGTGACCAGACGTACTTTTCTTTGGATTTAACTTAGTTATGCTGGGAACGAGCTTCGACAAAGAACTATTGTCTAACACAACATATCTATCGTCCTCTTTAACTACATGCCAATCATTATTCATCATATCAAATTATATATGATTCAACTTTTTTTATCATTTTAGAAATATTTTCTGA
>CENJ01116042.1_pt1 | contig 15546 bp, 12 predicted proteins | sample 356161 | NCBI WGS metagenome assembly CENJ01 (sample SAMEA2619531, study PRJEB7988) | marine metagenome | biome: marine biome (ENVO:00000447); feature: surface water layer (ENVO:00002042); material: "saline water (ENVO:00002010), including plankton (ENVO:xxxxxxxx)" | depth 5 m
ACTTCATTGACTCTTGATGAGGCTATAAAAGCAAATTCTGAACTCTTGGAAAACTTTGATTTATATGCAGTTGATGAAATTGGTTATCCTGATTATATCGAATATGATTTGAGAGATACTAGAAATGTATTATCATGGTGGATGATGAGATTTACAAGAAAATCAGATGGCAAAAAGGTTAATATTCCTCTTCATCATTCATTTAATTTTGATTCAGATGGAAAAATTATAAGTTCTTGGTCTTATTGGAATCAATCACTTTTTGAATAACATTATTAAATCATTTTGATAATGAGAACCCGCTTTTTGGCGGGTTTTTTATTTTTTAAAATTATTTAATAATTCAGATTGATTTTCAACCGCAGAAATGAACTCTTCTCTAAGATTTTTTATTAAATTCTCAACATCAGGACAGTCATTGATTTCAGTAACACCTTGCCCTGCAGACCATATTGTTTTCCAAGCCTTGGCTTCTGCTTGCGCTGCATCTAATTCCTCACCAAAATCAATTTTCTTTGAGTTATTCCACATTTCTTCTGTTATGCCCATAGCTTCTAAACTTGGTCTTAAAAAATTAGCATTAACACCAGAAACAGCAGCTGTATAAATAATGTCATTTGCTGTTGAATCAATTATCATTTTTTTATATTCTTCATCAGCTAAACTCTCCTTTGTATTGATAAATCTAGTTCCCATGTAAGCTAAATCAGCACCCATTTGCATTGCAGAAGCAATATCTTTTCCAGTGCTAATGCATCCTGATAAGAGTATAGTTTTTTTAAAAAAACTTCTAACTTCAGAAATTAATGACATTGGGTTTAATGTACCACCATGTCCACCTGCACCTGCTGAAACCACAATCATACCGTCAACTCCAGCTTCAGCAGCTTTCTCAGCATGTCTTCTTTTGATTATATCATGATATACTAATCCTCCATATGAGTGAACTGCACCAACAAGTTGAGAAACAGCTCCTAATGAAGTAATAATTATAGGAACTTTATGTTTAATACAAATCTTTAAATCAGCTTTTACCCTAGGGTTTGTATTATGAACTATTAAGTTAACACCAAATGGTGCTGCTTTTTTTCCAGTTTCTTTTTCAAATTCATCAATTTCATTTTTAATTTGTATTACCCATTCTTCAAATCCTTTTGTTGTTCTTTGATTAAGAGCAGGAAAAGTTCCAACAATTCCATTTTTACAACATTCAACAACCATCTTTGGTCCCGAAATTAAAAACATTGGAGCCGCTACAGCTGGAATTTTTAAGTCAGAAAAATAATTGGGTCTACTCATAGTTATATTTTAATATTAATTTACCAATTTTTTCACCGTTGAACAATTTTAAAAATACATCATGAAAATTTTCATTATTTAATGAACATATTTTTTTAGGTAATCAGATAGATCTTTCTAAAAGTCTAATAGTTCTGTTGTTTATTTCCATTTTGGTAATCTTTTTTCCTTGAAAGCACTAACACCTTCAATTACATCATCAGATTTTTTTAAATTATCAAGAGCATTATTCAATCTCTTTATAACATGATCATTGATATATATTTCTTCAAAAATTTTAAGTCCATTTTTAATTGCATTTGGAGATCCTAAAGAATATTCTTCAATTAGTGTTTTTAATATTTCATCAATTTTTTCAACACTACATAACTCTTGTATAATATTGAATTCTTTACATTGTTGTGCATTCAAATTATAACCTCTAATGCACCAATCTAAAGCCTTTTTTTCAGACATTATTCTAAATAAAGAGTCCATAACTTGAAAAGGAAATAAACCTCTTTTAACTTCAGGCAAAGTCATCATGACTTCATTTGTACATATCGCATAATTACATGAAGTAACTATTAAAACTCCACCAGCATGAACATTACCATCAATCACTGCAATTTTTGGTTTATGTAATTTGTTAAAAATATCAGCTAAAAAAATATTTTTATCACTTAGCTCTTTTAAATCTAAACCAGAGCAAAAGGTATCACCAATACTTTTATAAATTACAACTCTAATTTTTTTTGTCGCATTAGCATAATCAGTACAAATAGCTAATTCACGGATCATTAAACGGTTCAATGCGTTTTTTTTCTCCGGTCTGTTTAAAATTATTTCAAGGAAACTATCACCAATCTTAATTTTTAAAAATTTAAAATCATGATTTATAAAATCCTCAATTTTTTGATCCTTTATTAACATAATTATAATCTAAAAGTTCCGTATGAGCTTGATCCCTTAATTTTTTCTTTATTTATTATGTCTAAGCAAAAACTTAGATAGAATCTAGTATTTCTTGGGTCAATAATACCATCATCCATTAATTCAGAGGAGGTATGCCATACACTGGCTTTTTCTTCAGCTAAAATGATAAGATCTTTTTTCTCTTTATTTAATTTTCTTTTATCAATTTTTATATCAGAATTTTTAGCTGAATTAGTTTTGATTATTTCCATTACTCCAGCTAACTGTTCAGCTCCCATCACACCAGATTTTACATTCGGATAAGTAAAAAGAAATCTTGGGTCAAAAGATCTTCCACACATAGCATAATTTCCTGCACCATAAGAATTACCAACAAGTAAAGTTATGTGCGGGACCTCACTTCCGGCCACTGCGTGTATAAGTTGAGCACCGTGATTAACCATTCCATTTTGTTCATGTCTTTTTCCAACCATAAATCCAGTAGTGTTGTGAATAAATAATATTGGAATATTATTTTTATTTGCGAGTTGTATAAATTGAGTAGCTTTTTTTGCAGCCTCACTAAAAATTACACCATTACTTGCAATAATCCCAACACTATGGTTATTTATTTTTGACCATCCACATTTCATTGTCACACCATAATTTTCTTTGAATTCATAAAATTCAGAATTGTCAACAAATCGAACAATTAAGTCTCTAATATCAAATGGGTTTTTTAAATTTTCTGGAATGATACCAAGAAGTTCTTCTTTTTTGTAAAGTGGTGGGTTTAAATTATTTTTTGTTTGTTTTACATTATCATTAATATTTATTTCAATAATTTTTCTTGCAATTTTAATTGCATCATCTTCATTTTCTGCTAGAAAATCAGAAACACCTGAAATACTGCTATGCATTTGTGCTCCACCCAATTCTTCATCGGTTGATTCTTCGTTAGTCGCCATTTTAACTAGGGGAGGACCTGCCAAAAAAACTTTAGCTTGTTGTTTTTGCATTATTGTGTAATCTGACATACCTGGGACATATGCTCCACCAGCAGTAGCGTTTCCAAATACAACAGAAACTGTCAAAATACCCTCTTTACTACGTCTTGACATTTCTTTAAACATTGCTCCGTAATTATTAAAAACTCTGTCTTGGTCAGGAAGATTTGCTCCTCCACTTTCAACCAAATTTATTGTCGTTAATTTATTTTCTTTTGCGATTTGAGAAAGCCTTAAATTTTTTAGGCTTGTTGCATAGTCAACAACTCCCCCTTTTTTTGAACCTATATTAGAATTGATAATACAAAGCTTATTTTCTACATAACCTATACCACAAACAGTAGTACCACCAGGACCAAAACCATTTTCATGTTTGAGTCCAGCTAATGGCATTAATTCCATAAAATCACTGTCTTTATCCAATAATTTTTTGATTCTTTCACGAGCTAGTGATTTTCCTCTTTTTTTAGCTTTTTTCAAAGAACTTTCAGTGCCTTGTACTTTACTCAACTCTAGATTAAATTCAAGTTTTTCAATTAGTTTAAGCATAGCATCCTTATTAAGATTGAAAGATGCACTCTTTTCATTTATAGTTGATCTGAACTTTTTCATTATTAATGATTTACGAAGATAGTTAAATATTGCACTAAAACATTAGTGGAAAAACTAATAAAACATCTCTAAAATAAATTGTTATATTTAAATATTATGGAAAACAACTACTACGACTTTCCTTTCTATAAATGGGAAAATGAAAAAGCTAACGATCCTTTCTTAAGGCAGCCATTTGGTGAATCATGGGAAGAATATACTTGGGCTGAGGCTGGAGATATGGCAAGAAGAATTTCAAATGCAATAGATTCTTACAAGCTCCCTCCAAAATCACATGTTGGTTTAATCTCTAAAAATTGTAGAGAGTGGGTTATTGCTGATTTGGCGATTATGATGTCAGGTCATATTTCTGTTCCTTTTTTTCCCACATTAAAATCCTATGAACTAGAAAAACTTATTGAATTTGGTGAGGTAAAGTTAATGTTTGCAGGTAAACTTGAGAATTGGGATGAACAAAGAAAAGGTGTAAAAGATATTCCAGTTATTTCATTTCCAACATATGAAAATCATTCACCAATACCTAATTCAGTCAATTGGAATGATTTATTAAAAAAATTTGAACCCAAAAAAGATAATTATCATCCAAAACTGAGTGATATATGGACTATTGTATTTACATCTGGAACAACAGGTGATCCAAAAGGTGTTGTTTTAGATTACAATACAATTTATTTAACTAAGGTTATTATTGAAAACGATATCAATCCTTTAGCAATAGATATGAACGGTAAAAATTCATTTTTATCTTATCTACCATTGAATCATATCTTTGAGAGAGTAGTTATTGAATCTTCATGTTTTAGATATGGTGGAACTATGTCATTTGTTGAGTCGCTTGAGACGTTTGGAAAAAATTTAGCTGATGTTCAACCAACAACTTTTGCTGGAGTACCTAGAATTTACAATAAGTTTAAAGATAAAGTTTTAGAAAAAATGCCACAAAATAGGCTTAATACTTTATTGAAAATTCCCATATTATCATCTATAATTAAGAAAAAAATAAAGAAGTCACTAGGATGGTCAAGATGTGGAGCTATTGTTAGTGGTGCAGCATTTTTACCTCAAGAAATAATTGATTGGTATCAAAAACTTGATGTTTATATTTTGAATGGTTATGGAATGACCGAAAATTGTTGTGTTTGCTCATATCTTGATACTAAAAATTCAAAAGGAAAAGGGTCAGTAGGTCTTCCATGGAACGAGGTGGAGGTAAAAATTGGCGATGATGGAGCAATACTTAATAAAGGACCTTTTTTATTAAAAGAATATTATAAAGATAAAGAATATACTAATAGAGTTTTGAAAGATGGTTGGTTTAATACGGGTGATAAGGGTTACATTGATGATAATGGTTATTTACACATCACGGGAAGAGTAAAAGATATTTTTAAAACATCAAAGGGTAAATATATAGAACCTCACCTAATTGAAGAAAAATTTGAAAAAAGTAACCTATTTCAGCAATTGTGTGTTGTTGGATTGGGTCTACCACAGCCAATTCTTCTGGGTGTTCTAAATGATTTATCAAAATCTAATATTAATCAAACCTCTGAAAAAATGATTGATTATCTTGAAAAGATTAATTCTTCATTAGATAGTTATAAAAAAATTAAAAAGGTTGTTTTTGTCAAAAATGAATGGACACCAGAAAATGATCTTACAACACCAACTTTAAAAATTAAAAGAGCTAAAATTGATGAAGAATTTTCAAAAAATTATGATTCTTGGTATAACTCTGATGAAATAATAATTTGGGAGTAATCTTAATTTTTTGTGTTCAAAAATGTGAATTATTTAATTTTCTTATAAAATATTAGTAAATTCACAAAAATTTTAACAACTATGAAAAATCATAATTACCTTATTTTGTTGTTTGTTTTATTGTTTTCTTTAAACATAAATTCTCAACAAGATGATCAAGAAATTACTGCTGCATCTAGAAAAGCAGAGAAACTTGATGAGGCAAGTAACTCAAGTACAATTATTTCTGAAAAGGAAGCATCAGATAAAAAAAGCTTTAATATCTTAAGTGTCCTTGATAAAACAGTAGGTGTGAACATTTCTAGAAATGGTGTTAATACATTCAACGTTTCATTAAGAGAAGGTGTTGATATTTTTTCTACTCAAGCTGTAATTCTTTCAGATGGTAGAGAACTAAATACCTACGGTTTGAATCATTTTGATGCGGCTTCATCAACTCTCTCTGGTTTAGATATTGCTAGAATTGAAGTTGTAAGAGGATCTTCATCAGCAGTTTATGGAATAGGTGCTAGTTCAGGTGTAATTAGTTTTACAACTAAAAATCCTTTTGAATATCCTGGTACTACAGTTCAAGTTACAAGCGGTGGTATTAATAATAGTGGAGGATCAATAATTGCTGGTAGTGCTAAAAATGTTGAGAAAAATTGGAGCTTATTCAATGTTAATCTAAGACATGCAGATCATAATGAAGATAAAACATTTGGATATAAAATAAATATTAAATATTCTGAAAATAATGATTGGTTAGCCGGGGAAAATAGCTCTGCAATTCCAAACGGAGAAATTCCATTAATGACTTCATTTAATTTTGATACAAGTTTGTACTTGAAAAGAGATAATTATGATATAACTGCAACTTTTGGACTGAATGATACTGGCAATATGCAAAGAAGACCAGTTGGTGGTGAAGAATTTAAACAGATCTCAAGCAAGTTTTTTAATTTACAATATGACTCTGGAGATTTCTTTGCACAGTATAATTATGTTCAGAATGACACTAGTGAAAATAAAGCTTATTGGTATGATCAAAGAAATATGGGTATTGATTCAAACCAATCTCATTTGCAAGTTGGTTACGATTTTGGACTTCCGAGCTTAAATACAGAATTATCTGCTGGAGCAGATCACAGAATTATTAAATTCGATTCTAGACAAGTATTTGGTGTTTATGAGGATGATAACGATTATAGAACGTATGGACTTTCAGTTCAGTCGAAAACTAAATTATTCAAAAATGTAGATGTTTTATTTCAAGGAAGATATGATCATTTTTCAGTCTTGAATGACGGTGCTTTTTCACCTAAAGGTGTAATTATCGTAAATGGTAATGATGAAGGAACATTAAGATTAAGTATGAGTCAATCTAGTGTAGCAGATAATGCTTACACATTATTTAGTGATTTTTCAATTGGAGATTTTCCTAATGGAAATGGTTACTCTGGCCCTTATGGAAATAAAAATGCTATAACATTTAATAATCCAACTTGGACCGGTAATCAAGCTGTCAGTTTAGTCAACTCACTAAACCCATTAGGAATTAATTTTAGCGTTTTAGGTATGGATCACTTTTCAGCTTATATAGCACTTGCTGGAATTATGGTGCCTTTCGCTACACAACAGTTCCTTTCTACTGGAAATTCTTTGTGGACTGTACCACTACTGCCAGGCTTCGTAACTCTCATGTCGTCTGTTGGATCTGTAGAATATACTATGTTTGATTTAAATGGTGATCTTTCTGGATCTGATAAATCACAGCTTTCTACTGAGACTACTTACGAATTGGGTTACAGCAATAAAATCGGAGATAAATTTTCATTTTCAGTGGATCTATACAATATTAGAAAACAAAATATGAGTAGCATGAAAAGGATTACACCAACGCTATCTCTTAACCCTTCTAAATTTGGTTCTGAATTTGCATCCACTTTTGGAAGTGCTTTAGCTTCATCTTATGCAGGTTTAGGTCTTCCATCAGCAGCCTACGCTACTATACTAAATCAGTATATAGCTGTTGTAGGTCAAGCTGCTGCAGGTCTTGCAGCTCAAGTACCTAATTTTGGTTTTGTAAATGCAGATCAAACACCTTCAGATATGGGCAGATTTTTTTGGGGTCACTATAATTTTGGTGATATTAACTATTGGGGTACTGATATCGCTACTAACTATGATGCAACTGAAAACCTTTCATTTTTTGCTAATTATTCTTTCTTAAGTCAAACAGAGTTTTCTAAAGGCGATTTAGGAGAGGATTATAATTCTGATGAAAATTATCATTTAAATATTCCTAAACACAGAGTAAAAGGAGGTTTTTCATATAACCCTGGTTCTGGATTGCATTTAGGTATTTCATTTAGGTATCAAAGTTCAATGAATATTAATACAATGAATGTTGCTGATGGTGGTGCTTTCTGGTATGATGGCTTTGTTCCGAAAAGAACTGTTTGGGACTTAAGTTTTGGAATGCCAGTTTCATCAAAAACTAGAGTTGATTTAACTGTTGATAATGTTTCTGGAAAGAAATATCAGTCATTTGTTAATATGCCTATGATTGGACAGCAAGCATTGGTAACTCTAACTCACAGTTTCTAAAAATATCATATATATTTCTGAAAATCCTTCAGAATTAAGAAGAGTAACTTCGGTTGCTCTTTTTTTATTAATTAAATCAATTATGAAAAAAGAACCGTATAAAACAATATTTAATAAATTTGTAAAAAACAATAACTATGAAAAATTATATTTTAATTATTCTTTTGGCAGTTTTTACTTTTTCTTGTGAAACTAATGTCGAATGTGAAGATAATCCAGCAGCAGGTTTTTTAGCTAATGCTGATGGTAAAGTTCCTGCAAGAGATGCTAACCCTGCTAATTTAGACTTATGGGATAAATATATCGAAGCCCATAACAACAGAGATTTAGAAACTATTGCAAGTATGAATATTGACTCTACAGATTTGGGTCAGTTTAGAATTTTAGGTCCAACAGGTCAAATAATTCGCGGTACTGAAGAACACTCTGAATTTTTAAAGATGTGGTTTGATGTTGAAAATCCTAAATGGAATACTTATTTCTCATATTCAATGAAAGTTGATGGCCAACAAGGAGAATGGGTAATTTCGGGTGCTCAAGTTAAAAAAACAGTCGATGGTCAAGAAGTTACATCGTATGATATTGCTGATGTTTACATTTTAGATGGTAAAATTGGTGCTTTTTGGGTATACACTAGAGCAGAGGCTCCTCAGCAGTAATTCTCAAACTTAATATTTCTTAGGGAGTTGTTTTAACTCCCTTTTTTTTGTATTTTTTTTAAATGAATCGAAAATCAACATTAGATGAATTTATTATTCACCTTGAAAAAAGAATTCAAGATGAAGATTTTCGAAATTCTGTTGAAAAAATAACATTTATGACAACCTTGCATGTTATAAAAAAAAATTTGGGTGAAAAGTAATGAGAATTACTTTAATTTAATTCTTGATACATCATTAAATCCTGTTACATAAAGATATTTCTCTTGTCCATCAAAATTACAATTAGTTAGTCCTTTTCCATAATTAATCACAGCAAGTAATTTTCCTTTTGGAGATATAATTAAAATTCCGTTAGGACCAGTAGTAAAGATATTACCACTACTATGAATTTTTAATCCATCAAAACCTCCCTTGAACTTTTTAGCTAATTCTTTTCCATCAAAAAACTTTTTTCCTTTATAAGTTTTGGTATTATATCTCATTATTTTTGGATCTTTTCTATCAGAATTATTGACGTATATATATCTTTCATTTCTAGATAACACAATTCCATTTGGTCTAGTCATTTCTTTTGATATCAGATCAATTTTACCATTTGAATAATACTTATAAACTCCATTAAAATTTAATTCCCTGAATTTGTTATTAAAGTTTTTAAAACCATATGGGGGATCAGTAAAGTATATATCACCACTTTTTGTTAATGACAAGTCATTTGGACTGTTAAATCTCATACCATTATAATTATCAATTATAGTTTGGAATTTAGGATTTTCACTTTTTTCATTACCAATAATTGCAATTCTTCTGTCACCATGTTGGCATATAATAATTTCTCCATTATTATTAAATGCTAAACCATTTGCGCCAATTCCACCATCATCGAATGAAGGTGCATAACCAGTTGAACCACTAGGAGATATATACTCATTAATTCCATCAAGTTTATCCCAAGTATAAATCTTATTTTGTCTTACATCAGTAAAAATTAATCTTTTATTTTTTTCATCCCAAAGAGGTCCTTCTGCTACATTAAAACCGTCCCCTAAAATTTCAATTCTAGCATTTTGATCAATTATATTGAGGACAGATTTATCAAAAATTGTTATCGTTTCATCTGTTGTGTTTTGGCTAAAGGAATTATTTAATATAAATAATAGTAAAATAATTAGTCTTTTCATTTTTTTATTTTTTTATGATAATCCTCAAAAAAACTAATAATTAATATCAGAATTAATACTGTACCTAGAGTGTAATAACCATTTATGAAAGAAATTACACTAACAATCAATGAAAGTATTCTGAATATCCATTTTAATATTGTAGAGTGGCTTATCATTTATATTCTTAATAAATGTATAAAAATAAATGATGCTATTCATTTAGCAATTTCTTAACATTAGTTATTTTTTAATATGATCTTTAAAAAATCAGATATATTATTTTCTTTTTATTTTTTTGTAATGCCTTTATCCATTAAATAAAAAAGGGAACTAACATACTCTGTCAATTCCCACTTGTGACCTCGGCAGGATTCAAACCTGCAACCTTCTGAGCCGTAATCAGATGCACTATTCAGTTATGCTACGAGGCCGTTTTGCAAAACTATTATTATTTTTTATTTAGCATAGTAAATATTTAAGGAATTTCTTAATTTAAATGTCAAAATATTAATTATGAAAAAATGTATATATACTATATCTATTTTATTTTCAATTGTTTTATCATCTCAGGACCTTTATTGGTACGATGTGATTCTTGAGGTTGAGTCTGAGGACACGTTAGAGTTTGAAAAAACTGTTGATGAATTTTATTCATCTGTTGATTTTCCTAAAGATGTTACAATGACTTTCTCAACAATACCTTTAAAAGGTCAAGGATATGAAGAAACACATATTCTTAGTTTCGTGAGTCCATCTTCAGAATCTTTAGCAAATCTTAGATCTTCACTAACTGGTGAAAAATGGGAAAATTATCTTGAAGTAGTCAGACCGTTCATAGACGGAGTAAGATCATCTGCGGGTAATGCTTCAATGATTTACAATCCAGATCTATTCTATGGTATAGGTCAAGTTTGGGCTTTTAAAGTTAAAAGTAAAGATGTGCCAGCTTTTTCTATGGCTTTTAGTAAGCTTATGGAAACATTTGAATTTGGAGGTTTTGTTGGTCTAGCTCAAGTTACTCATGGAATCAGCAACGGTGAAAATATTCTTATTTATGGTACTTATGAAAATTTAAATTCTGCTTTTACTTTTGGACCTAAAAATGATGATGAAGTCAATGCTTTTACAGAATTTTTTAATAAAACTAGTGATATCGCTGAATTTACTCAAAGTTGGACTCGAGTAAAAATTAATGATTATAATGTAGTGAATGAATAGAAATTATAATTAAATTTAATAGGATAGTTCAGGTTTTTTTTATGCTAAAAAATTGAAACCTAAGAAAAATATAAACTGAGCTGAAAATAAATTAAAAGAGAAAATAAATTCTTTATTACTATAATAATATTGATATAGTGATTGCGTGATAAGAGAGGTTATTCCCCATCCTATATAATTTTGTAATGGTGCTTTTGACCCACTGAATTCCCAATAGTCTAGAATTGGTGCAATTGGTTCTAATGTTAAATCAATAACCAACATTAAAAAAACACCAAATAAAATTGAGAATAGTCTATTTTTTTTAAAAATCTTTTCAGAAATACTTCCACAAATAACCGTTAAAATCACCCAATTAAAACCAATTAATAGGGGCACACCTAAGATTTTTAGACCTAAATTATTTCCATATTCATAATTTCCAAAAATAAGACCGTACTGAACCCCTAAAATTTCAGCTATCATGCCTATGAAAAAGATAATAAAAACTACTAAAAACTTTACTCTAGATGCATTTGTTTGGTTTACGAATAAAAGGGTAGTTGAGATAAAGAGATTTAAAGGTGTGAGAGATGCAAATAAATTTTTATCAATATACAGAAGTCCCATCAGACCTGACAGATGAAAAAGCCATATAATTAAAATGGATACTTTTTTATTAAAATCTAAATTCATTTTTTTATTAAATCTGAAACAATCTTTGCTGACAATAAACAAAGTGGAATTCCACCACCAGGGTGAACACTTCCTCCACAAAAATAAAGATTACTAATATTACTCAAAAAGTTAGGGTGTCTTAAAAATGCTGAAAATTTATTATTACTAGAAATACCATACAAAGAACCTTTGTGCGAATATGTATTACTTTCTAATTCTACGGGTGTATAAATTTTTTCTTCAACAATAAAATTTGAGATGTCTTCACCTAGAACACCTTTAATTTTTTGTATTATTATTTTTTTTAATTCATTTTTGATTTTAATCCAATCTTGTCCATTATCATAGGGTGAGTTTATCATAACAAACCAATTTTCACCTGAACTTGGAGCGTCATTTTTAACGTCTTTTGATGTTATATTAACATAAATTGTAGGGTCATTTGAAATTAGTTTTTTATCGAATATAAATTCAAACTCTTTTTTATAATCCTTAGAAAAAAAGATATTATGAAGATCAAGATTATTAAATTTTTTATTTATTCCCCAATAATAAATAACTGCTGAGCTTGATCTTTCTTGTTCTAGTGATTTATGTTCATATTCATCTTTTAATAAGTTTTTGTAAGTATTATAAACGTCTGAATTTGAAATTACATAGTCAGCATTATGTATTTTATGGCCAATTTTAATTCCTTTTGCTACATCATCTTTTATTATTATTTCAGACACATCTGAATTAAAAAAAAACTTAACCCCTTTATCTTCAGCTAATTTGTAAAGAGATTTAGTAATTTCATTCATTCCACCTTCAGGAATATATGTTCCATAATGACTTTCCAGATGTTGAATTAATGTCATCATTCCTGGTGTTTTATATGGTGATGAACCATTGTATGTAGCAAACCTGTTGTAAAACTGAACTAAATAGTCATTTTTTAGCTCTTTTTTATTGACACTGTTAAGTGACTCATTGATTTGGAATAAGTTTATTCTAAAAAGAGCTTTTAGCGTATCATAATTTAAAAATGTACTTAATTTATTTAGAGACTTTTTTAAAAATATACCCTCAGTTAACTCATACTTCTTTTTTGCCTTTTTAATATATTTTGTTATTGTTTCCCTTTTTATTTTAAAGGTGTCAATACATTCATCAATGAATTTATCTGTATCACCAAATGAATTAAAAATCTTTCCATCATCCCAAAAGTATTTACAAGCAATTCTTTTTCTTTTATAATTGAAGTAAATTCGAGGATTTATACCATATAATTCAAACAACTCGTCTACGTAGTGAGGCATAGTAAATAATGATGGTCCTGCATCAAATCTAAATTCACCCATTTTAAAAGTCGATAATTTACCACCAGGATACTTATTTTTTTCAAATACGTGTACATCAATTCCTTTAGCATTTAATCTGAGCGCTGTAGCAATTCCACCAATTCCTGAACCTATTATAATAGCTTTTTTCAATTCAATAACTTATAATTATTTTCTTCAATCATAAACCTAGCAAAAAGATCCTCTGAATACCAATTTCTTTTACGTGTTTTTTTAATTATTTCAGAGTGTGCTTGAGAGTCATAAGCGAATTTTTTTACTGCATCAAAGTTTTTCCATACGCTAAAAGTTGCTTGTTCCATTAGCGGAAGTTCTCCAATTCCTTTATAAAACTCAACTCCTTTTGCATTTTTAATTGCATTACTTGCCTTAGGAACATTTAACCAAAAATCTAATTGTTTTATTAATCTTATTTTTCCTCTAGTAATAATGCCTATTTTTTTATTTTTATCCAAATCAACTATCTTTTTATTGAACGGATTTTTGTTATTCCACAATCCTTGGCTTTGTATTGTTTTTAAAAAAAAATCATTTCTTGAGTATGCTTTTTCAAGAATTAATTTTGAATGATCACTCCTTTCAATAAATTTTTTTGCATGTTCATAATCATTCCAAACAGCTAATACAGCATATGTTGAGAAATCAGGAACTAGTGAAAAACCTTCTCCTGCACCGGTTCCAAGAAGCTTATAAAAAATAATGTTAGAATTCTTAACAAAGTATTTATGAGATTCAGCCATTTGCTTAAATGCCCAAAATTTATTTTTTCTGTAATTGATAAATGAAATAGTCGTAATCATTACTAATAAAAAGTTACGATAAATAGTAATATCTTTAGATGACTTTTTATGAAAATAAAATATGATTATATTATTTGTGGTGCAGGGTTATCCGGATTAATTCTTGCAAATAAAATTTTTGAAGACTCTGATTTTGATAACAAGCAAATACTAATTATTGAAAAAAATTTATCTGATCCATTAAATAAAACATGGTGCTTTTGGGAGAAAAAAAATTCTTCATGGGACGATTATGTTATTAAATCATGGGACAAACTTCTTTTTAATTCACCCAATTTTAAAAATGAAACTTTTTTAAGTGAATATTCTTACAAGATGATCAAGTCTGAATTTTTTATTAAATCAATTTTGCAAAAAATTAGAAATAGTAAAAATTTTAAGATTATTGAAGACGATGTATTAGGTTTTGATGAATCGAAAGATCGAGTTATTGTTAAGACAAAATCTAATAAATATTTAGCTAATCAGGTTTTAAACAGTGTAGTTGATATTGAAAAAATAAAATCTGAAAGCTCCTTTCCTTTTTTGTTGCAGCATTTTTTAGGTTGGACAATCGAAACTGAACATGATTTTTTTGATGATAATAAAGCAACTATAATGGATTTTAATATCGATCAAAATAATGAAACTAGATTTTTTTATGTTCTACCTATTTCTCGATGTAAAGCTCTTATTGAATTTACAATTTTTTCAAAAAAGTTATTGGAAAAAAAGAATTACGATATTGAATTAAAAAAATATTTATCTAATTTAAATTTATTTAAATATGATATTGTTGAAAAAGAATTTGGTGTTATCCCAATGACATGTCATCCTTTTGATAATTCTAATACTGATAGGATATTAAATATTGGTACTGCTGGGGGGTGGACAAAGCCATCATCTGGTTATACTTTTAAATACATTGATAAAAATACTGACAAGTTAATTGTAAGCCTAAAAAATAATATATCTTTTTCTAAGATTAGTTTTAAATCACGACATTGGATTTACGATTTAATTTTGTTAGATGTTTTATTTTTTAAGAATTATATGGGAAGTGTTTTATTTACAAAAATGTTCTCAAAAAACTCAATGAAAAAAATATTTTCTTTTTTAGATAATGAGTCATCTTTTATTGAGGAACTTAAAATAGCTTCATCATTTCCAAAGGTAATTTTTACAAAATCTTTATTGAGAAATTTAGGTAAAATTTTAAAATATTATTTGTAAATCTTAATTTCTGTCTCTCCATTATATTTTTTGAACCCCCTGTACATTCCCTCTGTATTGAACTCCATAATAATATTTAAATCTTTGTCTATGCCTATGACACCACCACTTCCACCTAATTTTTTAACTTTTTCAAGTGTGTTTTTTGCGGCATTTTTTATACTTGTTTTACTATATTCTATTTGTGCAGATATGTCATAAGCTACTACATTCCTAATAAAAAACTCTCCCCAACCAGTTGACGAAATGCCGCAAGTTTCATTATTTGCATAAGTTCCTGCACCAATAATTGGAACATCTCCAATTCTATTCCATTTTTTATTTGTCAT
>CENJ01138434.1_pt1 | contig 15539 bp, 10 predicted proteins | sample 356161 | NCBI WGS metagenome assembly CENJ01 (sample SAMEA2619531, study PRJEB7988) | marine metagenome | biome: marine biome (ENVO:00000447); feature: surface water layer (ENVO:00002042); material: "saline water (ENVO:00002010), including plankton (ENVO:xxxxxxxx)" | depth 5 m
CTTTTCGATTTTGCAGAAAATAATTTTGATTATTTATTTATTGATACCCCACCAGTTGGATTAATTACAGATGCATTAGTGTTATCCTCTATGGTAGATCATTCTATTTTTGTCATGAATGTTAAATTTGCAAATAAGAAGGGTCTAAACTTTATTGAAGATATAATTCAAAAATCAAATATTAAGAGTAATGCAATTATTTTAAATAGTGTTAGAAAAAACAGACTTAAATATTATTATGGAAAGTATGGCTATGGCTATGGCTATGGCTATGGCTATGGCTATGGCTATGGCTACGGAGCACCTGATAAAAGCTAAATAATAGTTTAGTATTTTGTGAATTAATGGAGAATATTATTGTAAAAACTGTAATCAGGCTAAAAACTATATTGCCAAATAGGTATAAAAAAAGAGGTCTAATTGCTGTATTTCTTCTTTTAATAAACTCATTACTTGAACTTTTAGGTTTAGCCTCTATAATACCATTATTTAATGTTATTATGAAGGATGGAATAATACAACAGAATTATTATCTGAGTTCTATATATAATTCATTTGGTTATAGTTCGGAAAACAATTTTATAATAACCATTTGTGCTTTTGTTGTACTAATAATTTTTATTAAAAATATAATTGGAATTTTAATTCAAAAATATCAATCTAGATTTTCTCTTGATTTGATGTCTTTTTTTATGTTAAAATTACATAAGTATTATTTTCAAAAAGGTTTTTTATTTTTTAAAGAAACGAATTCAGTTTTAATTAACAGAGACATTTTTGCTGTTCCTCAAAGGTTTTCTCAAATCATTGTTTTGGGTGTTTTTAATCTGTTTCATGAAGTTTTAGTATTGATCCTAATTGTAACAGCAATTTTATTATACAACCCAGGTATTGTTTTCCTTCTTTTGTTCACAGTTGTTCCTGTTTTTGTTATTTTTTATTTATCAACAAAAAATAAAATCAAAAAACTAGGCGATGATTTTCATGATTTATCACCTGAAATAGGAAATAATATTTTCCAATCTGTTTTTGGTTATATTGATGTGATGATTAATGGTACTTATTTATTTTTTAGAAATAGAATAAAAAAAAACATGGAAGCTTTCAAAAACATTTCTATTGATATGATTGTGTATAAGCTCATTCCTTCAAAATTAATTGAGATTTCGATGATTTCTTCAATTTTTGTCATTACAATTTATGGTTTAAAATTCATGAGTTCAAAAGAAGAATTACTGAGTTTATTAGGTATTTATACCATAGCTGCTTATAGAATAATGCCATCTATAAATCGAATTATGATTGCCTTGAATGGAATTACTGAAAATCAATATGTCTTTCCAGTTTTAGAGAAACTGATAAATTTTAAAAGTGATGGTAATAAAAAAGTTAGTGAAATTGTTTTTACTGAAAATATCTCCTTAAGTAAAGTTTTCTATCAGTATCCTAGTACCAATGACAATATCATTAATAATTTTAATTGTAATATAAATAAAGGAGAAATTATTTGTATAAAAGGAAATTCTGGAGGGGGGAAAACTACTTTAATGAATTTAATGTTAGGTTTCTTAAAACCAACTTCTGGAGAGATTAAAATTGATGGTCAAGTTTTAAACAACTATAACATTGAATCATGGCAACAAAAAATTGGGTATGTTCAACAGGAAGTATATTTATTGGATAGTAGTATTGCTGAAAATATTGCTTTTGGAATAGATAAGACATCAATTGACTATAATAAAATTAACTTAGTTTTAAATCAAGCCAGTTTAGTAAAATTTATTGAAAGTTTGGATGATGGAATTGATACTTTAGTTGGAGAAAGGGGTGCTAATTTGTCTGGCGGTCAAAGACAAAGGATAGGAATTGCCAGGGCATTGTATTTTGATTCAGAAGTATTGTTTTTTGATGAAGTAACTTCGGCTCTAGATCCTGAAACTGAAGTTGAAGTAAATAAAACTATTGAAAGTCTCTCAATTAATGATGGAATTACTATTGTTATGATAGCTCATAAAGAGTCAGGTTTAGACTTTGTAAATAAAATCATAAGAATATAAAAAAATGATTTTACATATATTATTGGACGATAAATTTGGTGACTACATGATTAATCAGTTTAATCGTGTAAATAAAACTATAAACTATTTTTTAGTAGTTTCTTCCAAATCAGAGATGAGTTATATCAAAAGTGATTTTGATAATGTAAGATCCGTTGAAAAAGGTGAAATATTTTCTTTTATAGATGATAATATAAATAATATAAGAGCTATTATTTTTCATGGTTTAAATGAAGAGTATAAATGGCAGTTAATAGACAGATACCATGATAAAGTTAAGTTACATTGGTTTTTTTGGGGTTCTGATGGGTATATGCTTCCTTCAATGAGAAAGGGTTTGTTAAAGTCTAGAACAAGAAAACTTAAAATTCAAAAAACTAAGATTAGTTTTTGGATGTATAAAGTTTTGAATAATGAAGGTTTTTTTAATTGGCTATACTTAACTTTTAGAAAATTATTAAGAAAGGAAAAACTATATTTTCAAAAGTTTGAAAATGCGCTTTTAAAATTATCATCAATTTCTGCTATCCCTGATGATTATGAAAAAATTAAAGCTGCAACTGGAATTACAGCATTTAACTTTCCAGTTAATATTGGCTCAATTGATTCAATTTTAATTGATAAAAAGTTTTTTGAGAAAGAAGAAGTTGGTGATAATATTATAGTTGGTAATTCAATTTCAATAGAAAATAATCATTTGGATGCCTTTTTTACTTTAAAAAATTTTGAATTATTTGATAGAAAAATAATAGTCCCACTTTCATATGGTGAATCTTTTAAAGGTCTAAAAGATCAACTCATAAGTGAAGGACAAAAAAGTTTCAGTTTGAAAAATTTCTTTCCAATTATAGATTTTATGGATCGAAAAGATTATAATCGTTTAATTTGTAATTGTTCTGTTGCAATTCTTAATCATAATAAGCAACATGCTTGGGGTAATATTTTAACATTTTTATATATAGGATTAAAAGTATTTCTTAATGAAAAAAACCCTCTATATACATATTTAACTAATTTAGAAATTGTAGTTTTTGAGATGAATTCGTTGTCACAAGCAAATATTGATAGTAAGTTGCCTTTCAGATTAGTTAAACATAATAGAAGTGTTTTGAATGCAAATTTTGGAGCTGATAAAGTTTTTCAGCAAACTACTCTTTTAATTGATGAATTGATTGCTTAAATGCGAGAATTTATTTTTATAATACCAAGGACTCCTAATAAATATAAAACTACTTTAAGAGAAGGTTTATGGAGAATTACCATACAATCTTTAATTAATCAATCATATGCTTCATGGAAAGCAATTGTAGTGTCTGATGATTTGGATGAGCCCTCAATAGATGATAGAATTATTTACCTTAAATCATCAGTTCAAAAAAAAGGTGAAAAAATAAATTATGCAATTAACTACATTATAACAAATAAAATTGATGTAGATTTTGTAATAAGATTAGATGATGATGATTTAATTATGCCTACAACTTTAGAAGACTCTTTAAAGTTCAATTTTGATGTTTATGCAGATAGATATCATACTTTTTATGATTTATCATCAGGCTTATTAAGTATAGATAAACGAAAATGGTTGGCTAATACAGTGATTCATAAAAAGTCTCATGCTTTTAAAATATGTGATGATACTGGTTTGCATATAATAAATCACGATCACTCTCTAAAGTGGCATGAATATTACAAGAGTAAAATGATTGTATATTCAAAAAAAACATCACCAGTTTATATTAGAGTTTTAAATCCTGTTAGTGTTTCTGCTGGTGAATCTAATGATTATGATAATTATTTAAGTTTTTTTGGGAATTGGAAATATAATGCTCCTGAATCATTTATGCCTTATTCAAAGCTTTTGTTAAATATTCAAAAAGAAAATAATTTATTTGTTGAACATAAAAGGGATAGTTTATTAATGAACTTCAAGAATAAACTTCTTAAAACTATTTTCAAATGAATTTGTTTTTATTTACTGCTAATTTCCCCTTTGGAAAATCAGAAGCATTCATTGAAAATGAAATAAATATATTATCAAACAAATTCAATAAAGTATTTATTTTTCCAAATTGTGGTAAAGGTAATAAGCGAGGTATTCCAGATAATGTTGAAGTTATATTGTTAAATGAAGAATATAGAAGAAGTGTTGTTTTAAAATCTGATTTAAGTTTGATTTTAAGTATTTTAATAAAAGAAAATATTCTAAAATCTTGTGTGAAAAACAATTTTAGAGAAACCCTTAGCTATTTATTAAGGTTAGTTTTTAAAAGCTATTTATTAAACGAATGGATTTCAAAACACAATTCTAATAATACAATTTACTACAGTTATTGGTTTGATGACTGGGCAACAATTCTTTCAGTTTTAAAATTTAAAAAAATCATTCCTGATTTTATTTCTAGAGCTCATGGTTTTGACTTATACGATTACAGATCCGATTCAGAAAAAATTAAGTTTAGAAAATTTCAAATGGAAAATGTTAAAAATGTTTTTACAGTTTCAAAGGATGGTGAGTCTTTTCTAAAACGAAGATTTCCTAAATATTCTAAAAAAGTATTAAAAAGTTATTTAGGAACTAAAGATTTTGGGCTTTCAGCATTTGAGCCATCTAAGAACTTAAAAATTCTAACAATTTCTAATATTAACTACTTAAAACGAATTCATTTGCTTGTAGAAGCCTTAAAATTTGTGAGAATTAATGTTGAGTGGACGCATTTTGGAGATGGAGAACTATTCGATGAAATTAATGACCTGTCCAATAAGTTGCCGAAAAATATAATATGTCACTTCATGGGACATAAGTCTAATACATTCTTAATGGACTATATTAAAAATCACCATTTTGATGTTTTTATAAATCTTTCAAAATTTGAAGGGCTTCCCGTTTCAATAATTGAAGCGATAAGCTTTGGGATACCAGTTTTTGCTACAGATGCTGGGGGATCTAGGGAAATTGTAAACTATAGTACTGGTAAATTATTTAAGAACAATTTTAAAACCGAAGATCTATCTGCATCATTAAATAATTTTCTTCAAAGTGAATATTCTCAATTTACTTTTAGAGAAGGCGTCAGAGATTTTTGGCTTAAAAACTTTGATGCCAAAAAAAATTATGAAGATTTTATAGTCGAATTAAAATCTACTTAGTTTAATTAAAGAAAAATTACAATTTGAATCTATAATTTATTAATTTTATAAGTAAATATGATTAGAAACAAATTAATAATATTTTTTTTAATATTAATCTCTAATAGTGTCGGTTCTCAGGATACTTTTACATCAGTAAGGTCTGGGGATTGGGATGATCCAACAAGTGCCGTTCCCTCAGGAACAACTCCTTGGTCATACACAGGATTAGATGCAGACGGAATACCAGATGAAGACGATATTGTTGTTGTTAATGTTGGTCACACTATTGATTTACCATCTGGTAATACTAGAATAAAAGACTTAACCTGTAATGGAACAGTTAATCTACCCTCAGGAACAAAATTATATCTATGGTCAGACGCTGGAGCATCTAATTTAGCACTAAATGGAAATTTATCAGGGTCCGGAGAAGTTGTTGTTGTTTCTTACAATTCGGTCATTAGTGGAACTGGATCTGTCGAGTCATCAGTCAATTTATGGGTTGCAAACCTATGTGCTATTGACGGTATGAATATTGAATTTGCAAGTCAAGTAAAACTTCAAGGTATACGTTTGAATATTATAAATAATTCAAACGTTACATTTTCAGGTACTGTATTTACAACAAGTAATTTATGCCAACTATATAACCAAGCAACAATTACCGTTTCAACCAATAATTTTTTTGCAACTGGCCCCTCATCAGACCAAATCTTAAGTAATAATTTTAGTAATTCTACATTCATTTTTAATGCCAATGGTAGTTTACCTCTACCAAAAGATAATTTTATAAATTTAACTATAGGTGGAAATGCAACTTCTGCAAATAATTTTTCTATTAAAGGTAACTTTGTAAATAACGGAACATTTGAGTCTACTACAAATGATAATACTATAACATTTGATGGCACATCTGCTCAAGAAATTTCAGGCTCTGGTACTACTACTTTTAAAAAAATTATTTTAGATAATTCAAATGGATTGACATTTTCTTCAACAAATATCAATGTTAATCAGCTCATTGAATCAACTACAGGTTCTTTTACTAATAATTCATCCAATGTTGTTTTAAAAAGTGATGCTAATGATGCAGCTGGAATGTTGAAAGTTTCTAATTCATCTGATTATAACGGAGATATTACAGTAGAGAGATTTTTTAATTCAACCTCAAATGACTTTAGAATGGTCGGATCTCCAATTGAAGATACAAGATTAAGCGACTGGCAACACCCAACTTTATCAAACGGTTTCTTGTATTGTGGTTTTGGTGGTTCAAATTACACTTGGACTGGTTGTGGAAATTTTTGTAGTGTCTATTTTTATAATGAATCACAAGCATCAGATGATGATCCTACCTTAGGATACGATTCAGCTACAAATATTACCAATTTTGTTACACCAGCTAAAGGTACTATTATATATTCTTCATCAGGTAGCAAGAAACTTTCTGTAACAGGTAGTCCCGAACTTGACGATTTTAATGTGCAAATTAGTAAAGGATCCAACGATAGTGATAGAGGATGGAATCTGGTTTCTAATCCATATCCTTGTACTATAGATTGGTCTCTTTTTAGAACATCAAATACAGGAATTGACAATGCAAATTGGATTTATAGTGGAGATGCTGGTAACTTTATACAATCAACAAATAATATACCTCACAGTCAGGGTTTTTGGGTCAAAAAAACTTCTTCAGGAACTTCAAACCTAAGTTTTGAACTAAATCATACTGTATCTACCGAAACAAACTTTACAAGATCAACTAATGGTATAAATATACCTCTTAAATTAGAACTTTCTAGTGATGTGAACTCTTACATAGATTACGCTTCTGTATTAGCATCACCAAATTTTACTAATAATTATGATCCTGGTGAAGACTTATTTAAATTTATGTCTCCAATTCCAGATTTTGCACCAAATATTTACTTCTATGACAATCAGGGCAATAAATTAGATAAAACATGTATCAATAATAATTTAAGTCAGGATTTGTTTTTTGATACTAGGATTAGTGAATATGCCCAAGGCAATTATAAAATTGAATTTCATGATCTTTCGACATTTATGATTGGTTCATGTATTTTAGTTGAAGATTTACATACAGGAATATTTACAGATTTGAGGCAAGACTCAGTAATTAATTTTATTTCAGATACTTTAGCTCCTAACCCTAGGTTTAAGCTACAAATTAATTCGGAGTATGACATTAATGTCACAAATTTAAGTTGTTACAATGATAACTCAGGAAAAATTTCTATTTCTGGAAATGGAATAAGCGGTTTTTCATTTTCTATTATTTGTGGGATTGATACAGTTTCTACTATTTTAGCTAATTCTGATAGCTTAATTTTTGAGAATTTAAGTTCAGGTTTATATTATATCAATACTAATCATGTCTCAAATTGCGCAATAGAAAATCAAAATATAATTTTGATAGAACCTGACCAGATATTAAGTGATTTTATTATTATTACAGACTCTGTTTTTGAAGATACACTATGTCAGTTTCAAAATTTATCAACTGGAGGTTCGTATTACAATTGGGACTTTGGGGATGGGTCTAATTCAAATGAAATTAATCCAACACATTCATTTTCAAATCCAGGTCTTTATTTAACTTCTTTAAAAGCAAGTAATGATAGTAGCCAAACTTGTAGTTCTGAGAGTTTAAGTCTAGTTGAAGTAAACGGATTAACATCGTCAAAATCGATGAAGCAAACTGCCAACTTTTCATTAACACAAAGTAATGGTTATATATTTGTTTCTTCTCTAAATTATAACTTCATAAAAGACATCCAAATTTTTGATTCCAAAGGGACATTAGTCTTCGCTAAAGATAATATAATGTCAAATAACTCAAAAATTAATAAAGTAAATTTTAAACCCGGAATTTATATTATAATATTAGATTCTAAAGGGAAAAATTATTCCAATAAAATTGTTATAAATAATAAGTAGTATTTATAATTAAATTGGAAAAGTCTGAAAAAAAAAAATATTTCCCAAATCTAAATGGTTTAAGGTTTATTGCAGCTTTCTTTGTTTTTATCCATCATTTAGAACAATTTAAATATTTATATAAAATTGATAATTTTTGGAACGATTATCCTTTTATCAAACTGATAGGTAAATTGGGTGTTGTTCTTTTCTTCGTGCTAAGCGGATTTTTAATTACATATTTGTTACTGGCTGAAGAAAAATTAAATAGCCAGATAGATATTAAAAAATTTTATATACGTCGAATTTTGAGAATCTGGCCATTATATTTTTTGATTCTATTTTCAGGATTGTTTATTATTCCAAATCTTAATTTTATAGTTACACCTTTTTTTAATCACGATATTTTTAACAATGATCCTTTTAAAATAATATTGATTTTCATATTTTTTTTACCAAACCTTGCATATGCTATTTTTGGATTGATACCCTATGTTTCTCATACTTGGTCTATTGGTGCAGAGGAACAGTTTTATTTAATTTGGCCAGTCCTTTTAAAGTTTACTAAAAATAAATTGAGAATAATAGTATTAGTAATTATTTTTTATTTGACTTTTAAATTATTGCTATATACAAACTTTTTAAATTTTATTTCTTTTAAAAATTTGCTTCTTGAGTTTTGGTTAACTTTTAATATTGATTGTATGGCAATAGGTGGTTTATTCTCATATTTAGTATTTAAAAAATCAAAGCTTTTGAGATATTTTATGAACAATTTTTCATTTTATATTGCTTTGATTACGCTTTGTTTTTTTCTTTGTTTTGGCCTTGATTTTTTGTTTTTTCATTATGAAGTGTACGCATTACTCTTTGGCATTATAATTTTAAATCTTTCATCAAACATCTCTTTTTCAAGAATTCTTGAAAACATTTTTTTTAATTTTCTTGGAAAAATTTCTTTTGGAATTTATATGTTCCATCCATTTGCTATTATCTTAACACTAAACACTTTTATTTATTTTAATTTTGAAAATAATTTATTACTACTTTTTCTTTCATTTTTTATCACTTTAGTTTTGTCTGGATTATCATTTTTCTACTTTGAAAAGTTTTTTTTAAAAAAGAAAAATAACTTTGCAAGTTTTTAAAAAAAAGAATTTTATATTAAAATTTCCTTTAATATTTATATTACTTGATATTTCATTTAATTGTACTATTTCGATTTTATTTATATTCAATTAAATTCTTAAACTTATCATTAATTTGAATTTATGATTTGTAGTTTTCATTTTTCAAAACCATCTTCTTTAAGATTACTAAAGTATTTTTTAAACTTAAATAGAAAATAGAGTTTTAACTAATTTTATTAAATCGAGTATATTAAAGATTTTCTTCTATTATTATTGCCTTATATAGACTAAATTGTCACTATATAGAATATTTAATAAAGTCATATGAATCAATAACAGAATAAAAGTTTAAACCGATTTACATTTTTCTATTTTGAAAATCTATTTTTTTGCTTTAAAAAAAAAGATTTCATATCAAATATTTCTTTTGAATTTGACACAAATAAAAAAGTATCTAATATTACATTTATCTATGTAAATAATAAAATTTAATTTTGCTATCATGATTATACTAGGAATTAACGGAAATATTTTGAACAAAAGTTCAATAGTAAATGAAAGTAGTGCTTGTATAATTAAAGACGGTAAAATCATAGCTGCTGTAGCTCAGGAGAGAGTTTCAAGAAAAAAAGTTGATGGAAGATTCCCTATAGAAGCCATTAAAGAGGTTTTGTCAATTGCTAAATTATCAATAGAAGATGTAACTTATGTTGCTTCGCCTTCTTTACATCCATATTTTAATTCTAAAAAATATCTAAAAAGTATCATAACCACTTTTTTTGACAGTAGAGTCTTACTTTACTCAAAACTAAAATCTTTCACATACTATACTATTTACAACAAGTTTAAAACTAAGAGTAAAATTGAAACGGATATTTTAGGTAAAAAATTTGATATCTGCTTTAATGATCATCATAAGTGCCATGCAGCTAGTGCTTTTTATTCATCAGGTTTTGAAAATTCTCTAGTAGTTACACTAGATGGAGGAGGAGATGGGCTTGATGGATCTGTATATTTTGGTACAGAATCAAAAATGATAAAAATAATGGAAATTCCTCATTTCCAATCCATCGGAACAATGTATAGTGCTGTGACTAAAGATCTTGGTTTTAAGAGACATAGACATGAGGGTAAAATCACAGGCTTAGCAGCATACGGAAATCCAGATCCAGTTCGTCTTAAATTAGAAAACCTAATACTTTATAACAAAAAGAAGCACCGTTTTATCTCAAAACAAGTGGCAAAACTTCATTTAGACATAAATAATAAGTCTAATATATTTCATCCATTATTAAAGAAACATACAAAGGAAGATATTGCAGCTGTAGCTCAAGAACTTTTTGAGAGAGAAGTTTTAAAATTTATAAAGGATGCAATACTAGAAGCAAAAAAGAAAGGCTTCACTTCAAAAAACATATGTCTAGCTGGTGGTTGTTTTGCTAATGTTAAAGTCAATCAAAAAATTTTTAGAGATAATAATTTTAATGATATTTTCATATTTCCAGCTATGGGAGATGATGGTATCTCTGTTGGTGCAGGCTTTTTAACTTATTTTAAAAAGTCGAACGATAAAATTAAATTAAATTCAAAAATAAATGATGCATATCTTGGAAGGGAATATTCTGATCAAGAAATAATAAAATCTTTAGAAAAACATAAATTAAATTTTCATAAAAGTAAAAATATAGCACTCGAAGTTGCAAAGCTTTTATCTGAAGGTAAAGTAGTAGCTAGATTTAATGGTAGAATGGAATATGGACCTAGATCACTTGGTAATCGTTCTATAATTGCATCTCCATTTGACAAAAAAATAAATGATTGGTTGAATAAAAAATTGAATAGAAATGAGTTTATGCCTTTTGCTCCAAGTATTATTGAGGAAAAAGCTAATGAATATCTATTAGATTACAATAAAGAAACTGCATCAAAATATATGACAATGACTTATGATATTATAGGTGATATGGGAAAGAAAATTCCAGCGGTTGTACATATTGATAATACTGCAAGACCTCAAGTTGTAAATCAAGTAAGTAATTCTTCATTTCATAATATTATTTATGAGTTTTATAAAATTACTGGAGTTCCAGTTTTATTAAATACAAGTTTTAATATGCATGAGGATCCTATAGTTATGAGTCCAAATGATGCTGTAAGAAATTTTATAAATGGTAATCTAGATGTTCTTGCAATAAGTGATTATATTGTGATTTCTAATTAGTTTATTTTGCTTGTATCAATTATTATTCCATGCTTTAATGTAGAAGAGTACATATCTGAGTGTTTGAAAAGTTGTTACAACCAATCATACGAGCATATAGAAATTATATGTGTTGATAATAACTCTCAAGATAATACTTACACAATTCTTCGTAATGAGGAATCTAAAGGTAAAATAATTTTTTTAGAAGAGAAAAGACTAGGGGCCTCAGCAGCTCGTAATCTAGGACTTTCAGTTGCATCAGGAGAATGGATACAATTTTTAGATGCAGATGACTTATTATGTCCAGATAAGATATTACATCAACTAGAGTTAGTCAAAAAATATAAATGCGATTTAGTTTATGCAAATTTTTTTACTCAAAAAAATAATGGATTAAAAATTAAATCTAGCATAAATGATAAGGACATATGGTTTAACTTATTTGAAGGTTCGTTAGGAAATACTTGTTCAAATTTATGGAAAAAAAATATTTTATATAAAATAGGTTTATGGAATGTAAGTTTGAAAAGCAGTCAAGAATACGATTTACTATTTAAATACCTTAAGTATACTGAAAATATATATTTTGATAAAAATTATTTAACTGTAATAAGACAAAGAGAATTTGGTCAAATATCACAATCCGATTTAAAAGGAAATTGGACTAGATATTTGGAATTAAGACTAAGTATTATTGAATATTTATCAAAAAAAAATCCACAATATTTTAAAAAAAATATAATATACTACCAAAATTCATTATTTGATATTTTAAGAATTCTTTATAAGTTCAACAGAAAATTGTCGATTGATACTTTTAAATCCTATTTTGATAAAGATTATATGCCAAAATCTAGTTTAGTTACATCAACTAATTATGTAAGATTTTTTAGAATATTCGGATTTAAATTAATGGAAGATTTTAAAAAGTTGTATGATAAAATTAAAATTAATGATATCAATAATAATTCCAAACTACAATAAGTCTCAATTTTTATCTGAAACAATTAACAGTGTCAAAAAACAAACTTATGATAATTGGGAGGCAATTATTATTGACGATTGCTCTAGTGATAACTCAGTAGATATAATTGAGAAATTAATTTCCAATGATAATAAGTTCAGTTTAAAAGTTAATTTTTCTAATAAAGGGGCTAATTACTCTCGTAATTTAGGCATTAAAGAAGCTAAAGGTGATTTTATTATTTTTTTAGATTCTGATGACATACTTTCTAATGATTGCTTGAAAAATAGAATAGAGTTTTTTAGAGAGAGCTCAAATATAGACTTTGCTGTTTTTTGTATGGGTTCTTTCAATGAAGTTATTGGCGATAATACATTTTTATGGAATAAATTTGAAGGAAACCTTGTTAAAAGGTTTTTGTCTCATGACTTACCTTGGGCACTTCCTTCATTGCTATGGAAAAAGTCTTCATTAGAAATGCTAAATGGTTTTGACGAATCTTTTAAAAGATATCAAGATGTTGAATTACACATAAGAGCAATGCTAGATGACAATATAAACTATGCTATTCAAAACTCAAATAAAGCAGATTGTTATTATAGGATTTCGGATGAAAGGTTTGGAAAAGATTATTTTAGTTTTATTCAGAATAAAAAGAATGGAGTTTTACATTTTATCTCTTTTTTTGAATCTTATTTAAAAAACATTGGCGATAACAAAAATATTAAATACTTAAAGCTAACTTTTTTTCAATTCCTTTCAGATTTGTTTTTCTATTACAGACAAAGTGCATTAACCTTGAAAGAAGTTGAAAAGGTATTAGATGACATTTTTAAACGTGAAATTTTTATTTTACTGTTTTCTTCAAAAGATATTTTCTTTCTAAAATTATATATTAATTTATCAAAGCGTAAAATTCACTTCAAAGGGTTAAGTTTATTAATTAAAAAATCATTAATTCTTTGATGTTGTCGATTAAAAATAGAAATGCTTTAATAGCTTTAATTATTCTTTTTAAAGTTTTTATTTTAATCTATTTTGTTTTTCAATTAGATCCTAGTGATTCATTCATTAATAAATTTATTTCTAATGATTATAGTGAGCTATTAGGCCCAGTGGATAATATGATTGAAACCGGCACCTATGAGTATGTTAAAAACTCAAAAGTTCCTTATGCAGATAGAATGCCTGGATATATGTTTCCTTACGTTGTTTTTAGGTATATTTTTTCTCAGAAAACAGCAATTTTATTGTTAATTACCTTTCAAATTATTTTTTCATTAATTGCTTCATTATGTCTCTTTAAATTAATTTATCTAATGACAAAAAAAACTTATTTGTCATTTTTAGTTTTGATAATTTCTTCTCTTTTTTCGTTCTTAATCCCTTGGGAACTATGGACTTTTCCAGAATCTTTATCGGTATCTTGTTACATTGTAGGGTTACTCTTTACTTATTTGTCAATTGGAGATAAAAAAATAAATTTAATTTATGCAGGTTTGTTTTTTACTTGGATGTTTTTCTTAAGAGGTTTTTTAGGGGGTTATTTTCTGTTGCCAATATTGTTTATTGTTCTTTCATCAAACTCCATAAAAAATAGTTTTGTTAGAATTCTAACATTCATGATTCCTTTAATTATCATTCAATTTTTTTGGGTTTCTAGAAACTATTATTCAAAGGGTGAGGTTATTTTTTTACAATCAAAGTTTGTTCAAGATCATAGTTTCAACATCAATGACGAATATCCCTTTAACTCCTCATACAAGCCATCAATTTTAGATTTAAGAAAATTAATTTCTTTATGGGGAGGAAACAATGTTAAATATTATACCAATTCAGAAATGGGATATTTTTTCAATGAAAAGACAGCCTCTATTGATACGAGTTTTCCTGACTGGATTTTTAAAAAAGAATTTAGTAAAGATAGATTAATCCACCTCAAGGAATTGGTTCAGATTTCTTATTTGCAAGAACAAACTGAATTGAATAGAATTGAAGCCGAAAAGAAATTAATTGATTATTTATCCGAGTCACATAATATTTTTAATGAAATTCATGGCAACAAAATCCTTATTTCATCCTTTTCAAGAATAAAAAATCTTTTGGTTAACAATGTTGTAGCGAATTGGCCAGGAAAAAGCTTTTCTGAAAGTTCTATTTTAATTAAACTCTATAAATTAATTGTTTTATTTGTTTTTTATTTAATGATTGTATTTTCAATAGTTTCCTTTTTAATAAAAAATAATTTTAGTAAAAAAGATAAGTTTTTTAGAAGCTCTTTATTATTATGTTTTTTGTATTTACTTTTTGTATTTAGCTTTATTATCAACATTGCAGAATTTAAATATACAGCGACACTATTTGTAAGTTGTATTATTCTTTCAGTTCCTGTAATAGATTCTATTTTTATAAGATTATCTTCATGTACTAAATTTTTTTTTAGAATATGAAGATTGCTATTGTTACTGACGGTATATCTCCTTTTATTGTTGGAGGAATGCAACAACACTCATACAGTTTGGCTAAAAATTTGGTTTTAAATGGAAATGAGGTTACTTTATTTCATTTTATTAAAAAAGGACAACTTTTGCCTTCAGAAAATGAAGTCAATAAATTGTTTTTCAATAATAAACTAAAGTTTCATAAAGTTTTTTGTTTTTATTTTCCAAATTCTGTTTGGTTCCCAGGACACTATCTTTATAACTCTTACAGATATTCCAAGCTTGTATATTATTCGCTAAAAAACGATTTAAATAGTTATGATTTTATTTATTCGAAAGGGTTCTCAGGATGGAAATTATTAAATGAAAAAGTTAAAGGAAATTTTATAACTAAAGTTGGAGTGAAATTTCACGGTTATGAAATGTATCAATATGCTCCAAATTTTAAAATTAAAGTTCAGCATTTAATGCTACGTCCTTTTGTTAAAATGATAAACAGAAAAGCTGATTTTATTTTTTCCTATGGATCTAAAATTACCGAAATAATAGCTGATTTAGGTGTTAACAAAAGTAAAATATTAGAAATTCCATCTGCTATTAGTTCAAATTGGGTAAATAAAAATAGATTAAGTATTTCCAACAATATTAAATTTTTGTTTGTTGGAAGATTTG
>CENJ01131986.1_pt1 | contig 15531 bp, 12 predicted proteins | sample 356161 | NCBI WGS metagenome assembly CENJ01 (sample SAMEA2619531, study PRJEB7988) | marine metagenome | biome: marine biome (ENVO:00000447); feature: surface water layer (ENVO:00002042); material: "saline water (ENVO:00002010), including plankton (ENVO:xxxxxxxx)" | depth 5 m
GGTTTTTTTGCAATTTTGCTTGAGTAATTAAATATTCTTTCTAAGGCAAGAAATAGTCCATGTAAGCCTCCCCAAATTATAAAATTCCAGGAAGCTCCATGCCATAAGCCACCAAGAAGCATTGTAATTATTAAGTTCCGATAGGTAAATATATTCCCTTTTCTATTCCCGCCTAGATTTATGTAGAGGTAATCTCTTAACCAAGAAGACAAAGAAATATGCCATCTTCTCCAAAACTCGGTAATAGATTTTGAAAAATAGGGTGTTCTAAAATTTTCCATTAAGTTATACCCTAATATTCTTGCAGAACCAATTGCAATATCCGAATAACCGGAAAAATCACAATATATTTGAATAGCAAATAAATAGGTAGCAAATAATGGGGTAACACCGTTATAAAGCTCATAGTTACCATATATTGACTCAACATAAATAGCAATTAAATCTGCTAGAACAACCTTTTTATATAAACCAAACAATATTTGGGTTGAACCAATAATAAAATTATCAAACTTGAAGCTGTTATTATTAAGCTGAAATTGAGGTAAAAGTTTATTTGCTCTTTCAATTGGTCCAGCGACTAGCTGTGGAAAAAATGAAACATATAAGGCAAATTTACCTATATGGGTTTCAGGTTGAATTTTTCCTTTATATGCATCTATAGAATAAGCCATTGTTTGAAAGGTGTAAAAAGAAATACCCATTGGCAAAATAATATTTAGTGGTTCATAAGTAATATCGGAAACAAGGGAGACCGAGTCTAGAAAAAAATTAAAATATTTAAAGAAAAAAAGTAGCCCCAGATTAGAAAATAGACTAATCAACAGATAAGGTCTTTTTTGTTTCTGAATTGATTTTTGGGACATTTTTATTCCACAAAAGTAATCTACAACTGTTGAAAAGATTATTAAAAAAATAAACTCCCACTTCCAGCACATATAGAAGAAATAGCTAGAAGTAAGAAGTAATATCCATCTGAACTTTGGTTTTAGCAGAAAAAATACTAATGAAAATAAACTAAAAAAAACAATATAATCTATAGAGTTAAATATCATTGGTCATTACACAATATAAATCATTTTATATAAATTTATAAGACTATTTAATTAGATACTTACTTCTCAGCTATTAAAAAAAAATGTCGCTTAAATGTTTCTTCTTTAAGAATTTTAAAATTTGATCGCTCTAGAGCATTCTTGATTGGATTTGTTGTTTTTAGGCTTAGGGTGTGATCATCATTTCCTACTTTATTTTTTTTATAATAAAAAAATCTTGAAAGTCTTTCAAAGAAGGTATCAGAAAATATTTTATCGAAAATCGATGGGTTTTCAATACGATCCGGTGGCAAGTCCAAATGACTTGAAATTAAAAACTTTCCTCCAGGTTTGAGAACTCTATAAGCTTCTGAAATAAATTTCTTATAATCATCAAAATGATCTATTGATGATAAAGAAATAACGACACCAAATGAATCATCTTTGATAGGAAGATTTTCAGCATTTGCCAAAATATGGGCCATCTTCAATATCCCCAATTTAGGATAAAATCTTAAAAACTGATCATGAAGTAGTCTTAAGTTAGGATCTAGCAAAAAATATTCAATCGTTTCAGGGAAAAGGAAGAAACTACAAAAGGTATGACCAGTTCCCCCACCAATATCTAATACTTTTTTGTTTTTGATTAAACCCATCTCCGTTTCAAGAGATAAATAATTTATAATTGGGCTGGAGTTAATTGCTGAATATACTGAAAGTGACTTATGATAATGTAAAAATTGTTCATTTAGCTTTTCCCAATTATTAGAATTAATATTAGATGAAGTGAAATTTGGAATATTATCATAGATCGAATAGCTATTATCGCCAACTAATTTTTCTCCTTTTATAGAAAGTTGTCTATTTGATAACGGATCTTTTAAAAGATAAAGATATTCTTCAACTGGTCTCCTTTTCTGTTGAAAAAGAGTAGCTAATTCATAAATGTTTCTCTCTTTATCAATTTGATTAAAGTAGATTTTTTTTACACCTTCAAGATTTTTATTTAAATATGATTTCATTATGGTATTTATTATTTATGCATTTGTCCCAAAAATTAAAAATGATTTCTTTAAAGAATTAATATTAATTTAAATATTTTTTTCTGAAAAGCTTAAAAAATAATTTTTTGCGGTTATATTATATATTTTCAGATATTATTTAATCTGCTCATAGTCTTGTTTTGAAAATATTATTTTATTTGTCCCGCTTATATTCCAAAAGTCATTAAAAACACATTTATTTTTAGAATTTTTGATAATATCAATAATGTTTTGTTTGAAAACCGAATGATTTAAAGCTAGAAAAATAATATCACATTTTTCTAAAATTAGTTCAATAGAGTTATTCTCAAATTTTTTGTCGAGTTTCCCTTTTATATTTGGCTCATGTATATATATGTTTTTAGGGACTTCTCTATCAATATATCGGATAATTTTAGGAACTAAACTGTCTCTTGTGTCATCTGTATCCATTTTAAATGTGTAGCCTAATATTCCAATATTTTTTCCAAAAATAGTCGTCTCTTTTAGTGTTCTTTGTACAAGAAATTTCGGAATAAATTCATTTACTTTCCAGGAGTTTAATAGTAAATCACTATGAGAATTTGTTTCGTTTATCATGCCAAAATCTTTTCTCAAGCAAGTACCTGCTGTAAGTCCTGGTGAAGGAATTTTACCTCTTGGGTAGTCTGTATTTGTCATTTCTAAAATTTCATGTATATTGGCACCAAAATCATCTGCTATCATTGCAAATTGATTACTTATAGAAAAGTTAATATATCGATAAGTATTGTTAAATAATTTAACTAGTTCGGCACTTATATAATCAGTATGGAAAATTTTTGGAGAAATATGAGTGAAAATGTTTTCTGCTAATTTTGCACTTAATGAATCTCTGCTTCCAATAATTTGAGGGAGTTTCTCCAACTCAACCAATGCTTTACCCTCCGCAATTCTTTCAGGACAGAAGCTTAAATATACATCATCCCCAACCTTAAATTCAGTATTTGATTCTATATAACGTTTAACAAATTCAGTAGTATTAGGCGCAACTGTACTTCTTAGTATAATATTATGCTTAGGATTGAGAAATTTTATAATACTATTTAGGACAATTTTAATTTGTGATAGATCGGTTTCTATATTTGCTAGTAGAGGAGTGCCAACTGTAATAATAATATTATCAACTTCTTTGATTTTACTGAAATCAGAAGTCACTGAAAAGTCTATTTCTTTAATTAAGTCGTCATATCCCTCTTCATGAAATGGAATTTTTTTCTTGTTAATGGAGCTAATAAGATCTTTATTTATATCAAATCCTATAGCAGAAATACCATTTTTAATTAAACTTAGCGCAAGTGGAAGACCTACTCTTCCAACACCAACTACTCCTACTTTGTATTGATTCATATTAAATTTTATGTAAACTTAAAAAAAACATGTAGGGTTACAATTAAAACATCCATAATTGGTGTTAAAATTCCTATCCAATTACTAAATGTCTAAATTTATAATTATATATTTTAAAGAGCATAGTTTATTAATTTTGTAATAAATTTTTTAATGAAGAAAGTTTTAATCCTTGCATGGGATTTCCCACCATACACAGCTATAGGAGGTGCCCGCCCATTTAGTTGGTATAAACACTTTAAAGAAAATGGATTAGAACCTATTGTTGTCACTCGTCATTGGGACGCTGATAATAATTATAAAGATGCATATATAAAATCATCTCTTATTAAAACTAAAAGCATAATTACTAATAATTATGGAATAATAATTAAAGTCCCATATACTTCATCTTTTAGAGATAGATTAATAATAAACTACGGTTATAATAGGTTTTCATTATTTAGAAAATTTTTATCTTTTTCTCAATTTATTTTATCATTTCCTTTTTTTTGTTTTGATAATAAGAAAAAAATTTTCACAGCCGCAAAAGCGTTTTTAAAAAATCATGAAGTCGACCTTATTCTGGCAACAGGAGAGCCCTTTATACTGCACAAATATGCATACTTACTTTCAAAAAAACATAATATACCTTATGTTTTAGATTACCGAGACGGATGGACTACAAGAGATGATAATTTGGAATTAAGTGGTATAAAAAAAATTCTAAATAATTTCTACTTTAGAAGTTTTGAAAGGAAATATCTGAGCAAAGCAAAATTTGTCATTACATCAAACCCGTTTGAGCAACCCAAACTTAAAAGTATTTTCCCTGGAACTATTTTAAAAAATGTATTTAACGGATACGTTGAAGACGAAATAAAATGTGGAAAAAAGATAAAGCAATTGTCTGATACATTTAGAATTGGTTATGCTGGTACCATATATTCTTTTAATCGCGTAGAAGATTATTTAGAAGGAATGAGAAAATTTATTTTAAAATATCCTAAAGCAAAATTTAAATTAATGTTATTAGGTATTGAAAACCAGCCCGTACAACTTAAAAGAATTAAAGAATTTGACCCTTTACTTTTACCATTTATAGAATCTTCTCCAAGAATGAATAAAAAAGATTTAATTAATTGGTTTTGTAAGTGTAATAGCTTACTTGTATTTACTAATCCAAAAATCAAATTACTTCCATCTAAAATATATGAATATCTTCCCCTTAAAAGAAAGGTTCTTGTTTCTGTTAATGACAAAGCCGATTTAAAAATGATTATGGATGTTACAAACGCAGGTTATAATTGTAACAACTCAAATGAAATATATTACGCATTAAAAGAGATGTATTTAGAATTTATTAAAAAGGGAGTAGTTAGTTCAAGTGTTAAAAATTATAAACAATTTTCTAGAAAAAATCAAGCTAAAAAATTAGCTGATTTTATTCATCGATACAACTTTTAAATTTCCTTGAAACGAAAAAGTTTTCATGCATAAAATCCAAATAAATCTGAATAGGGTACATTACTGCAATTAAATAATATAGTATTCACTAATTATCATGTCTGTATTTATTAAATAATAAATAAATGATATTTTTCTTATTTTAATTTGTAAAATAGTGACATAATATTTTTTTGTATTTTAAATAGTAAGTTTTAAGAAATTTTAAAATACTATATTTAAAAATAGAATGTTAGTTAGAGCTTTTTTTTATAATATTTAAATAAAAATTATTTAGTTTTTCTAAATGCTTAGATAGTTGAAATTTTTCTATTACTTTTTCTCTATTATCAATTTTATAACCCCAATTTAAAATTTGTTTCATCTGTAAAGAAAAAGTATTTAAATCTTTTTCTTTAGAAAGCATACCATTAACATTATGGGCTACTGCTTCTGGGATACCGCTATGATAAGAACTTAAAATAGGCATCTCCATTGACATGGCTTCTAAAATTGAATTTGGAATTCCTTCTTGACATCCATTAGGTGGAGTAATACTGTGATGAACAAAAATATGTGAGTCATCAAGAAGATTAATTATTACGTTGTGATTTTGATTACCTAAGAAAAATATTTTTTTGTCTAAGTCTAGAGATTTAGTGAGCCTTTTGCATACAATAAAATTTTTGCCTTCACCAACAAAAGTTAATTTAAGATTTAAATCTGGGTTATTCTGACATAATTTTTTGAAAGCCTTAATTGTATAGTATTGTCCCTTTTTTTCGTTAAAATTTCCTACTTGGATAAAATTAATTATTCCGCGATTATTGTAATTTTTTCTTTTAAATTTATTTATGTCAATTCCGGTATATAAAATAATTCCATCATTAGCAGTTTTAATCCCTTTTTTTTCTAAGTTTTTTTTTAGCGAATTAGAAACATAAATTGGGTAAATATTTTTTTTTCTTAGTATTTCCTTTAACCATTTGACATAAATTTTATTTTTTAATTTACTTGACGCTCCGTATCCTCTAAAATTAATAATTATTGGTTTTTCAGTTTCAAAATTTTGTAATAATTTTACAGCCTCATAAGCAAATTGACAATGAATAATATCTGGATCAAATAAAGCTATTTGTTTACCAATCTCTTTTGCAAACTTTTTACTTCTCCAATTAAAAAAATAATTTGTTTTCTCAAGCCTCCATCTAATTTTACTTTTTAAGGATTTTGAAGGATATTTAATAAGCTTGGTATTGATTGTCTTATTTGAATAAGTTTTATCTGAAATTGTACATATATATAAGGCATTATGGTGCTTAGATATTTTTTCTACATCTTGTCGTATAAATGTACTATTATAAGGGCCATGATCTGAAAAAAATAATATTTTCAAGTTACTTTTGTTTTAAAGACCACAAATTTAAAACATATAAATTCCAAATTTTTTTTGAGTTGTCCTGTTTCTTATTAAAATGATTTTCAAGGAGATTTTTTATATAATTCTCATTTAGATAAATTAAATGGTTTTTAGAATGAAGAACCTCTTTTATATCTTTTTTCCAATTGTTTCGAATGAATTCAGCTATTGGCATTTCAAAACCTTGCTTTTTTCTTTTTATGAATTTCTTGCTAAAATGTTGATTCAATATTTTTTTTGTTACAAACTTTCTTTCTTTATTAGAAAACAACAATTTATAATCTAGCTTACTCACTAGTTCATGCAGCTCTCTATCTAAAAAAGGACTTCTTAACTCAATCGAGTTTAGCATAGATGCTCTATCAGATTTCACAAGATAATCATTAACTAATCTAGATTTAATACTAGAGTATAAAATTGTGTCAAAAATATTATTTGTAAAGTTTTTAGATTCTTTAATTAATTTACTATGTTCTGCATCCATCATAATTGAAATATCGGAATTATTAGTAAGTCTGTAAATTTCGTTCTTGTTAAAGCCTATGTTTCTAAATAATGAACTGCCTAAAGTTGAATTATTTTCTGTAATAACTCCTTGCAAATATTTAAACTTTGCAAAACTAAAAAAATGATATAATATTTTTATAACTGTATGACTTATCTTAAAGTTTTTCCATTGTTGCATTCTAAAGGCTTGATGATAGGTGTTATATCCTGCGAACAACTCATCCCCACCATCACCACCTAAAATCACCTTTACATAATTAGCAGCAAATTTTGTAATGAAAAATGTTGGAATAGAAGAAACATCTGCAAATGGTTCACCATATTCTTCTAATAAGATTCTCACGGTATCTAATGATTTTAAATCCATTATAATTTCGTGATGATCAGAGTTAATTTTTTCTGAAACAACTTTTGCATAGGGAAGTTCATTAAATTTTTGATCTTTAAATCCTACTGAAAAGGTTTTAATTTTCTTGTCATATAATTTTGAGGCGTGAAATGAAATTAACGTGGAATCAATACCTCCACTTAAAAGGCATCCAACTTCTACATCTGATGTTAATTGTTTTCCTACAGAATTAGATATTAAAAAATTTACATTTTTTATAACTTCATCCGAATTTAAATTTAATTTTTGTCTGTAGTCTAATAACCAATATTTCTTTATTGTACATTCATCTTTTGTAATCGTAATATAATTTGCTGGTGGGACTTTTTCAATTTCGTTCCAAATTGAATGATTTATTGGAGTGGACATTTCAGAAAAATAGTACCCTAAGGCATAATTATTTATAGTCTTCTTTATAGGTAAAAAGTTAAATGACCTTATGTCTGAGGAAAATGAAATAAATTTATCTGATTTAAAATAATATAAAGGTTTTTCTCCAAACCTATCTCTAGCAATAATTAATTTTTTTTTTTCCCTGTCAAATATGGCAAAGGCAAACATTCCTTCAATATTGTCTAAACAATGATCAATCCCCCAAAAATCTACAGCATTTAAAATAACTTCTGTATCTGACTTAGAAAAAAATTTTGCCCCTTCATGAATAAGTTTTTTTCGTAATTCTTTAAAATTATATATCTCTCCATTAAAACTTATTATATATCTTCCATTTTTACTTACCATTGGTTGTGAGGCTTTTTCAGATAAATCTATTATACTGAGGCGGTTGTGACCAAATCCTAAAGTAAAATCAGTTGAAGAATCTATGTGAACTCCATAGTTGTCTGGCCCTCGATATCTATTGGGGGATGAAATCTCTTCAATTAGCTCAGGTGTTATCTCTATAGATTTTTTAAAATCAACAATACCAGCAATTCCACACATTTATTTATTTTTTATAAATACAATACAAGTAGCTGAAAAATTTTTAAATAGCCTTTTAATTCCAAAAAAGTTTTTTTGCCAAATATTGAATTTGTAAAAAGGAATAAGAGCCCTCATAAATACTAAAAACAACATTTTTGGATTATTTAATAGTTTTTGAAAATAATTACTTTCGAAGACACCTTTATTTGCACTCCTTGCATTAACTATTTCTCCTTTTTTAATCTGAAATGAAGGAAATAGATTTCCTAACTCTTTAACTGTTGGTCTGAACATTGTGTCAATTGGATCCAAATGATATGGGTAATTGTAAGGTACTGTAATTATAGCTACGCCTTCATCTGAAAGTAATTCATTAATAGCGTTAATTATTTTAGTTTTATCTTCAATATGTTCTAATAAGTTTGAGCATAATATGCCATCATAATTTTCTAGTTTAAGCCGTTTTATAAAATTAGAATCCGTTAAATCCCCTACTATGTCTACGCCATCAGATTGCTGAATATCAACATTTATTATATGAATATTGTTGTTAATAAGTGGGTGAAAAATATATTTCTGAATATGAGGCTGCTCAATTTTTCTCATGTGAATAGTTGAACTTCCTATGTTTAGAATTTTATTACCTGGCTTAAAGTACTTTATAAGCTCTTTTCCTATCCAAATTGATTCTTCGTATAACATTAATTAAAATATATTTTTGTCAACTTTTTGATGTAATTTTCTGGAGAAAATTTTTTTCCTAAAATTAAATTGTTTTCTGAAATTCTTTTATAAAGTGTTTTATCATTAAAAAGTTTAAAAATACCATCAACAAAAAGATTGAGATTATTTTTTTCATAAACTAAGGCATTAATTTCATTTTTTATAATTTCATCATCAATGAGCCCCCTAAGTCCAATGATTGGTAGTCCGGATACTACAGCTTCCAAGGTTGAAATACCAAAAATACCATCTAAACCTGAATGAAGATAAATATCTGATTCCTTATAATGTTTCTCTACATCTTTAACCATTCCTGGAAATGAAATATAGCTTTCAAGGTTTAACGACCTTGTTTTATTTTTTAAAAAATCATGAAGTTCTCCATCTCCAAGAATTGTAAGTTTCACATTAGTTATCTTCTTTTTGTAAACAATGAAATTCATAACATCTATAAGGAACTGCTGGTTTTTTACTTCAATATTTCGTGCACAGTTTATTAAATTAATTTCTTTGTGTTCAATTTCTCTAGCTTTCCCTCCAAACTTATTGTAATCTACACAGTTATAAATACTGTACATTTTTAAATTTAGCCTTTTGACTTTTTTAGAATAAAAATTTAGAAACTCTTGAGAGATACAAATAAAAGTGTTTTTTGATTTTACAAATAGTTTATCTAAAAATAAATTGTCGTGTATTTTAGTAAGATTTTTTTTATTTAGTGTATTCTTTAAAAATTGATACGATTTGTAGGAATGATCATGCAGGTGACTAAAATATTTAACTTTCTTTAAGGTTTTTATTCTACATAATAAATCTGCTTCAAACAGATGTGAATGTAAAACATCTGGACTGAAATCTTCAATAGCTTTGTTTAGTTTTTGTATGTCATAAGAGCTGAATTTGAATAAAAAACGTGTTTTAAAGTTTATTTGTAAACACTGTATATCAACATTCTTAGTGTCTTTTTTAAACTTATTAACATCACTAAAAATTATTAACTTAACTTGATATTTAGAATTTTTGGCAAGCTCATTACATATTGAAACGACTAGTCTTTGAGCTCCTCCTTTTGCTAAATTAGGGATAACATGTAAAATTTTAAAAGGTGACATTTAAAATGAATTAACTACTTTAATGACTTTCGTTACGTCTTTTGTCTTCAATTCAGCATACATAGGTAAACTAATACAGTTTTCAGCTAGATACTCAGAATTAGGAAAATCACCTTTTTTATAATTTAAATTACTGTAAGCCTTTTGTAAATGACATGGTACTGGATAATGATATGCCGGATTAATACCATTTTCTTTTAAATGATTTTCAAATTCTGTTTTATTATCAGCAATAACTACAAATAAATGAAAAACGGATTTAGCCCATTCTGGCTGAAATTGCATTTGGATCCTAGAATTATTGATTTCTGTTAAATATCTTTTTGCAACTTCTTGTCTTTTTTTATTCCAAACTTCTATATATTTTAATTTAATATTTAAAGATGCTCCTTCTAAACCCCCCATTCTGTAATTATAACCAATCTCGTCATGAAAATACCTCTCTTTGCTCCCATGATTTCTTAATGAATGAAGATGCTCTTTTAGATCGTTTCTATTTGTAGTAATCCCCCCTCCTTCTCCACAGGCTCCTAAGTTTTTTCCAGGATAAAAACTATAGCAAGCCATTTCTCCAAAGCTACCAACGGTTTTTTCTTTATACTTTGCTCCGTGAGCTTGGGCTGCATCTTCTATTAAAAATAAATTATATTTATCACATATACTCTTAACTTTATCTAAATCGAAAGGTTGTCCATAGAGATGTACTCCAATAACTGCTTTAGTGTTAGGGTTGATCGCCTCTTCAATTTTATTTACATCTATTTGCCAGGTTTTTGGATCACAGTCTACAAAAACAGGAACTGCACCAGCGTGAGAAGGCCCCCATGGGGTTGCTATAAAAGTATTTGCAGGCATTATAACCTCATCTCCATTTCCAATGCCAAGAGCTAGCATTGATAAATGTAAAGCGGTTGTTCCGCTAGACACCGCTACAGCATAATCTGCTCCAATAAATTTTGCAAAATTGTTTTCAAATTCTTGTACAAAAGGACCTCCTGAAAAAGCTGTTTTTGAGTATACTTTTTCAAAGGCCTCAAAAATTTCATTTTTAATTTTGGAGTGTTGCTCTTTAAGGTCTAAACAATTAATTGTTTTTTTCATTTAATTTTTTTAATTATTCTAGCTGGGTTTCCAGCAACCACAACATTTGGCGGAACGTCTTTAGTTACTACAGCACCTGCACCTACTAATGAGTTTTCTCCAATAGAAATGCCGCCTAAAATAGTAGCACTTGTTCCAATGCTTGCTCTTTTTTTAACAATAGTAGTTTTAAGATCCCAATCTTTATCACTTTGCATACTCCCATCTTCATTTACAGATTTTGGAAAGATATCGTTTATAAAGGAAACATTATGACCTATAAAAATATCATCTTCAATAGTGACTCCTTCGCAAATAAAGGTGTGGCTAGATATTTTACAATTCTTTCCGATAAAAACATTTTTTTGTATTTCAACAAATGTACCAATCTTAGTATTATCTCCCACGGTACAACTATAGGCATTAACAAAGTCGAAAATTTTCACTCCTATTCCAACTTTAACATTTTTAAGGGATCTTTTATCAGTATTTTCAGAAATTATTTTCAATTAAAACTAATTTCTTTACTGTTGCTATTGATTGATCTTTCTGCAGCATCTAAAATTGCAACAACTTCCAAAGCAAGCAGAGCATTAGAAACTGGAAGAGATTTATTATTGACACAATTGATAAAATCTTCTGCCATAAGGGTAAGTGCTTCATTAATATTAATTTTTGGGACATTGATGTCCCCTGTTCTATAATCAACTAAAATTTCACTAATGTCTTCTTTTGACTTATGCGAATATCCAGAATCATAAATTTTAATCTTTTCCGTAGGTTCCATGTCGTTGTAAACAACCATTTTCTTTGTTCCACCAATTAACATTTGTCTTATTTTTACTGGTGAAACCCAAGAACAATTAAAATGAGCAATTATATTATTTTCATATTTTAATGTTAAGTAGGCGATATTTTCAATTTTATTATCAGTATGTGAAACTCCTACAGCTTGGACAGAAATTAATTTTTTATCTAAAATATAATTACAAATAGATATATCATGTGGAGCTAAATCCCACAATACATTTACGTCGTGTTGAAAAAGTCCTAAATTAATTCTAGTTGAATCTAAGTACTGAATTTCACCTATTTTATTTTTTTCAACGAGTTCTTTAATTTTTATAACTGCTCCTGTGTATAAAAATGTATGATCAACCATTAAAAGTTTATTTTTATTCTCTGCAAGAGAAACTAATTCAAGAGCTTCTTTGTAAGAACTGGTTAATGGCTTTTCAACTAAAACATGTTTATTGTAATTAAGCGCTTTTTTTGATAATGTAAAATGGGTGTCTACTGGTGTAGCTATGACAATTGCATCAATAGATTCATCTTCTAATAGAGTAGAATAATTGCTAACTACATTTATTTTTTTATACAATTTCTTACATAGTTGGGCATTGCTAAAATCTTTTTCGCATACGTATTTAATATCACATGAGTCAAGATTATTAAAGTTTCTAACTAAATTTTTTCCCCAATATCCAAACCCTACTATACCTAAATTAAGTCGCATAAAATAATTTTTTTATATCAATCAAAGAAAGTAAATTATTCGTTAATAGATACTAAATTAGGATTACTTTTAGGAAAATGACTAAAAAAATGTATTTTAATAAACTCGATAGTCTCAGAACATTTGCATTTTTGCTTGTTTATTGGCAACACATTGTTTCTATATTTTTACATAAAATTCATATAAATTCAACCTTATTAAATAAAATAATTATAAAGTTCATTTTTACAGGTGGCGTTGGGGTGCATATATTTTTTGTTTTAAGTGGGTTTTTAATTACCTACTTATTAATTCAAGAAACTAAAAAAAATAAAAAAATTAACATTAAGTTTTTTTATTTCAGACGAGCTCTAAGAATTTGGCCCGTTTACTATTTAGTATTAATTACAGGAATATTTATTATCCCCAATATTTTTAAGTCAATAAATTTTGAAGGCAATATTCTAATGAATTTATTGTTTTTTAATAATTATTATTTAACAGGATCTCCCATTTCTATTACATGGTCTGTTGCAATTGAAGAACAGTTTTATATTTTTTGGCCTATTTTGTTTGCCCTATTTAAAGGAAAAAGAATACTTTATCTTTCATATGGTATATTTTTGTTCTCTTTATTTTATTCTTTACATTATTCTGGAACTAAATTGGGATATTATGGCACGATTTCAAATTTAAAATACTTAATGGTTGGGTGCATTGGTTCAATTTTGTTTTCTAAGAAAAACAAAAGTTTAATTAAGCTATTAAATCATAAAAATTTCAAATTAGAATATATTGTAATAACAACTATTATTTTACATGTAAGCTCTAATATTTTCTATTCCTTAGCTGCAGTTTTAAATGTTATTTTAATTGTTTTATACCTTTTAATTATTTTAAATCTAGTTCTAAACTCAAATAATAACAGTACGGTTTTTACCAAAATAGGAAAGTATACTTATGGCCTTTATTTATATCACCCAACTGTAATTTTGATATGTAAAATATTTTTTGATAAATACAACTTGAATTATAAAAATGAAATTATTCCTATTGTGTTGCTTATTACTACTAGTACCATTTTAACTTTTGGAGTTGCTAAAATCTCATATAATTATTTTGAAAAATATTTCTTAAAAATCAAAAGAAAATATAACCTTTTAAAATAGAATGTAAGTTAAATGTTAAGACTTTACAATAGTCAAGATTGATAGAATAACTTTTTGCTTATTTTTTATTTTAATGTAGCAAAGAACTGTTTCAGAAATTAAATTGTGTTTTGTTACTTAAAGATTATTTATAATCATTTACTATTTTGTTATTAAGATTGAAAAATAAAGAAATTAATAACAAAAATTTATGTTTAGATTGATTGTTGTAAACATTATTTAATAAAGATAAAACTAAGAAAAAGATAGCAGAAATGATTTTTTTATTTTTTATTTCTTGTTTCGAGATATTAAAATATGCGTTAGATAATACTCTTTTCTTTACAATTCTACGAATGAATAATTTATTGCTTTTAAATATATGTTTTAGAGTTTTTAAACTAAATTTTAATGTCCCCAAATTAACAGATCTGTTGGGGTGCTCTATTTCAATAAAGGTTTTCTTTTTATGAAAAAAAAGAGGAAATTCTTTTAAAATTCTTACCCATAACTCTCTATCTTCTCCATTCTTAATTTTTTCATCAAATTTATGTTTCAAAAGTATTTCTTTATGAATACAAGCTCTAGGAGTTCCAATTGTATTTAGCAAGACGAATTCAATATTGTTTTTATGAGATAATTCATACTCTTCGAGGACTTCAGAATATTTACCATAACTTAACCCAGAAAAGTAAATTCCTTTTTCAAACTTTTTGTATTTTATGAAATTTTGAAATTCTTCTAAATGATTTGTATGGTAAATGTCGTCGCTATCTAAAAAGCAAATCCAATCCCCTGTTGCATGTTTTATACCATAATTTCTAGCTGCACTTCTTTCTTTATTTGTTTGATATGAATATACTATTCTGTTGTCTTTTGATATAAATTTGTTAGTTATCTCTTTCGTTTCGTCTGTTGACCCATCGTCTACAACAATTAACTCCCAATTTCTATGGGACTGAACAAGGACACTTTGAATCGCATTATGAATCATGTGCCCACGATTAAATGTTGGTAGTATTATTGAAAAAAAAATCATTTTTTAAGTTGTTTTTTTTACTTCTTTTAGATCAGATCTAATCATTTCTTTAACCATAAGTTTCAAGTCATATTTCAAAGACCACCCTAGTTCTTTTTTTGCTTTACTAGCATCTCCTACCAAAATATCAACTTCAGTAGGCCTATAATAATTTATATCTACAGAAATTATTTCTTTTCCATTAGACTTATTGATACCAACTTCTTTATGTCCTGATCCTTTCCATAAAATTTTAATCCCTAATTCTTTGAAAGCCATATTGCAAAAGTCTCTAATAGAATAGGTTTCTCCTGTTGCCAACACAAAATCTTCTGGTTTCTCATGCTGAAGCATTCTCCACATTCCATCAACATAGTCTTTGGCATGACCCCAATCTCTCTGCGCATTGAGATTGCCCAAGTACAACTTTTCTTGTAAGCCTAAATATATTTTAACAGCTGCTCTGGTTATTTTTCTAGTCACAAAAGTTTCTCCCCTGACTGGACTTTCATGATTAAATAATATTCCATTACAGGCAAACATATCATATGCTTCTCTATAATTTTTAACAATCCAAAATGCATACAGTTTAGCAGCTGCGTAAGGACTTCTAGGATAAAAGGGAGTTAATTCATTTTGTGGTATCTCCTGAACTTTACCATACAATTCAGATGTAGAAGCCTGATAGAATTTAATTTTTTTTTCCATTTTTAAAATTCTTATGGCTTCCAAAATCCTTAATGTTCCTAGTGCATCTGAGTTTGCAGTATATTCAGGAATCTCAAAAGATACTTTCACATGAGACTGAGCTCCTAAATTGTAAATTTCATCTGGTTGAACTTCTTG
>CENJ01017709.1_pt1 | contig 15515 bp, 12 predicted proteins | sample 356161 | NCBI WGS metagenome assembly CENJ01 (sample SAMEA2619531, study PRJEB7988) | marine metagenome | biome: marine biome (ENVO:00000447); feature: surface water layer (ENVO:00002042); material: "saline water (ENVO:00002010), including plankton (ENVO:xxxxxxxx)" | depth 5 m
AGAAAATTTAAGAATATGATATTTGAAGAGCTAGACCCTACGCTTGGAGACAAAAGTATTATTATTTTCACAGAGCCCCGAGACGTTAAGGGCACCTCTCTTTTAACTCATGCCAACATCGAACCTCAAGATGACGACCAATGGTTGTATCTCCCTGCTCTGAAAAGAGTTAAAAGAATTTCTTCCTCTAATCGTACAGGTAAATTCGTTTCTTCAGAGTTCTCATATGAAGATTTATCCACTGATGAACCTGAAGATTTTAACTTCACTTGGCTTGAAGAAGGAACGTGTCTAATTGAGACTGCTCTCACCTGTCACTTAATAGAAGCAACTCCTAAAAATAAAAAATCGGGTTACTCTAAAAGATTAATTTATGTTGATACGAAAGAATTCCGCTATCAATCGGTTAAATTTTATAATCGCCGAGGCGATTTAGAAAAAGAACTTCACTTTAAAGGTTATCAAAAATACTTAGATAAATTTTGGAGAGCGGACATATTAGAGATGACTAATCTTCAAACAGGAAAGTCAACTGTGATAGCTTGGGAAAACTATCAATTTCAAACAGACTTATCTTTGAATGATTTTAAACCTGAGAAATTAGCCAAAATGGCTAGATGAGTAAGCCTTTATTTTTCCTTCTCACACTCATTAGTATCAGCTCTTTGGCAGAGGTTTACACCGAACAGTATGGCGAAGCAGAATTTAGCTCCTCGATATTTTTTGAGGATATCTCAGGCGACAATCGAAAAAATACGCTGAACTCCTCATCTCTTGAGTATAATTTTTTTTTTGAAAATAATAATTTATCAGGAAAATTAAAAGTTAATGCCGCACTGTCTGATCCTGAAGCAGCCCAAGATATTGACTTTAATGAAGCATACCTTGACTACGCCTATAATGATCTTAATGTTTTAGTTGGTAACAATATTGTCTTTTGGGGAAAAAATGAATTTTATAATCCAGTTGACATAGTAAATTCAAAAGATTTTTCTCGGGGCTTGGCGCAAGGAGAGAAAATTGGCCAACCTATGGTCAATGTAAAAAGATACTATGATACCAGTGAATTGAATTTATTTATTTTGCCGGCTACATCAAACACCTACCCTACCTCAAAAGTTCGACCACAATTAGCTCTAAATATTAATAGTGCCAACTCATTTGCTAACGGGGCAAGTGAGAACAATACTGGAATGGCAGCGCGCTGGTCTGGATACATCGATGAGTATGATTACGGCTTTTCTTATTATCACGGAAACACAAAAGACCCTGCCCTCGTTTTGTCTTCTGGTCAGCTCGTCCCAAAATATTCTGAGATAACGCAGTTAGGATTAGATGTGCAAGCAACTCGGGGTGATATTTTATATAAAGGGGAAGTGATTTACCGCGATAACCAGTATGACTACAATGGGAATATAAACGGTTATACTAATTTCATACTTGGTTTAGAGCAAAGTAGTTTTGGCATTTTTGGTCAGAATTGGGATTTGGCCAATATTTTAGAATACACCTATGATACGCGAGGCTCTAGCTCTCACCATGGATATCAAAACGATGTTTTTCTTGGCGCTCGTCTCGTCTTAAATAATATTGAGGATACTCAGTATTTTGTATCTCTTCAAAATGATTTAGATAAAAATACGCGGGTTGTAACTTTTAATTATGAAAGTCGATTCTTCTCATCATTTAGAGCTGGAATAGATATATTTCAACCTTTAAATTTAGAGAATGATTACCACCAATCGGCATTTAAAGACGAAGCAAATCTCAAAATTTATAGCAGTTACTCATTTTAAATTTTTAAATCTTATTTTTGTTTTTTTTTGGTGCCTCTCAGTTAAAGCTGAAAATTTGTCTAATGATTTTTGTGTTGGATATTTAGAAGAGGTATATTGGTCCTTAGACACTATTGAAGAGGAGGAAGCTAGAGCCCAAATCGTCAATTTTTTTAATGATCATTTTGAAGGCGCAGATCAACTTAATTTTGACCTATATTATAATTCTAAAAAAAAACAGTTTATTTATGATTCTCACGTAAAGGATTTAAGTCAATATATCAAAGTAAATTATCCTAATTTTGAAATCATCATTTTAGATGCATACATAAATTTATTTATGCAGGGAGATAATTTTTGTCCAGCTTTTTGGAATAATTGCTCAGAAACATCAATTAATTCTTTTTTTCAAGCAACAATTGATTTTAGCAATTCATGGTCAGGTGAAGAAAATGTTATAGATTTTTTAGAAAATAATTTTATAGATCATAAATGTGTAAAATATTTAAAGACATCTATTGAAAAAGAGAATTTTATTAATGATTTAAATATATTAATAGGCCAACTAACCGATTAAATTAATCAGAAACAGTAACAGCTCTAAGGCACGCCTTTTGAAAATTCTGAACTTTTGAAGAGAGTTTATTAGTAATTATAGTATCAATTGACTCTAATGGACATACAATGAAAGACCCATCATTTTTATAAAATTTTGTATCATCGACGAGTAAAATGATTTCATCTGAAATATTTATTAAACCAGTTACAAATTTAGCTAAATTTTCATCATCTTCTAATAGTCCAACTTCATTAATTGATAAGCAGCTCAAAAATAATTTGGAGGCATGAAAATGTTTTATCGTTTCAAAATTAAATGGACTTAAAATCAAACTGTGGTGCTCATAAATTCTACCACCTGGTATAGTTACATCTGTAACATTTTTATTTAGAAGTTTAGAGGCTATACTAAAAGAATTAGTGAGAGCTTTAATGTTATTGTTTTCTAAATAATCTGGAATTAAAGAGCACGTTGTACCACCGTTGATGATAATACTATCTTTTTCTTCAATTAAGCTAGCTGCATATCTAGCTATTTTTTTCTTTTGTTCTATATTTTTAATAAAGTTAGGTTTTTTATCTACTTCTTTGAGAGGAATAACCCCTCCTCGTACAATTACTATCTTTTGATTTACTGCTAATATTTTTAAATCTCTTCTTATTGTTGATTCATGAAATTTAGTTTTTTGAATTAGATGGTTTATAGAGGTGACTGAGTCAACTTTCAAATTATCTAAAATAATTTTTTGCCTGTCTAAAGCGTGTAACATTAGTGTCGAAATCTTAAATTTTTCTTTGAAAGTTCTTGTATATTAGATACTCCCATCAAAATCATATCTCTTTCAATTTCTTTTTTTAGATTATTTAAAGCGATTTCAACACCTCTTTGTCCTCCAGCGGCTAGAGCATACAAATACATTCTTCCACCTGAACAAGCTTTTGCACCAAGAGAAAGTGCTTTCAAAATATGGGTGCCTCTTCTGATACCGCCCTCACAAATAACATCTATTTTATCACCAACTGCATTGACAATTTCTTCTAATTGGTCAAAAGGAGATCGAGATCCATCTAGTTGTCTTCCTCCATGGTTGGAAATCATAATTGCTGACGCACCAACATCGACTGCTTTTTTAGCATCATCAACTGACATAATTCCTTTGATAGCAAAAGACTTACCCCATTTTTGATTTATTTTTTCAATCTTTTCCCATGATAGAGAGTTATCTAACATTTTTGTAAAATAATCTCCAATACTAGTCATTAAGTTAGTACCCTCAGAAACATGTTTATTTAAATTGCTGAGTTCCCATTTTGGTTTTGTAAAATAATTAAATGCCCATGCAGGATGAGTTGCAAAACTCATTATACTTTTTAAAGATAAGCTCAGGGGTATTGTAAAACCAGTATATAAATCTCTTTCTCTATTGCCTCCAACTGCAGAGTCAACAGTTACAGCCATAGTCTCAAAATTATATTCTTTACATTGATCAATTAAATAATCATTTAAACCTTGATCTTTATGAACATATAATTGAAAAAGTTTTGGTGTTGAAACTAATTTTGATATTTCCTCAATACTAGCCGTCCCTAATGATGAAACGCCAAACATTGTTCCAACTTTTTCTGCAGCTTTGCCAACACCAATCTCTCCATCTGGATGAAACAGTCTTTGTAATGCTGTTGGAGCACAATAAATAGGCATTTGTAATTTTTGTCCCATGACAGTTGTGGACATATCAATATTTTTAATACCTCTTAAGACATTTGGAACTAAGTCACATTTCTCATATGACTCAGTGTTTCTTCTATATGTAACTTCATCATCTGCAGCTCCATCAATATAATGAAATATTGGAGAAGGAAGTTTTCTTTTAGCAAGATTTCTAAAGTCCTCTACGTTATGACATTTATTTATTGCGTTAAACATTTTATTTTGTGTTCCTCAAGAGCTATTAAAGAGCTTTTTCTTATAAAGATTTTCTTCCCAAATATTATATACATTTTTTAAATTTTTATTTTGAAATTTGTTAATAGCTTTAGTATATAGTTTATTTTTTTTCTTAATATCAAATAGATTAGTTGCACCCAAACTAGTTCCAATTTCTTTTTTGTTTTTTAAAACAATTTGCTTATCTCTTAAAGTAGATAAAATTTTCATAATACAATTATTTTTGGTAATCGGCCCATCAAGGATTATTGTATTAGTAGAGTTCATTTTATTTAAACAAAAATTAATAAGAAATGCCATATACAGACAAATAAGATAATAGACTTCCCCTTTTTTTAATTTTTTAAATAGGCCTGTATTAATTCGTTTTTTAATAAATGCACCACCTGCAGCGTAACTTGGATATATTAAAAAATCCTTATAATTAAAACTTGAAAGGGGTTTTGTATTATTGGAAATTTTAAATGTTTTAACTAAATAATCATATTCTCTCCCACCCATAAATCTCATTGTAGGAGTGGATTTACCAAAAACATCAATATTGGCTAACATATCCATACTGGGATCAAGATTGCTTAAAGAAGTCTTTTGATTAAATAAAATATACCAAGTACCAGTTGAAATTAAGGTAAAGTCTTTTATTCCTGAGTTTTTAAAGTAAAGATATGAAGCATTACTATCATGAACGCCATTAATAATTTGTAAATTTGATTTACCTATTTTTTTTTGACCAACTGTCTCCCAGGCTTTTTTAATTTGAGGAAATTTTTTTTTAATTCCAAGTTTATTTACTAAAGAAGAAAGTTTATTTTTTTTATAATTCCATAAATGTGTATGACATCCTAAATAAGAAATTTCGGAAACAAAATTATTTGTTAATTTCCAAACAATGTACTGCGGATAATTAAGAATATATTTTGTATCTAATATTAAATTCGGATTTTTTTTATATATATAATATAGTTGTGTTCCAATATTTAATCCTCCTTCTAAGAAGGGAGTAAAACTCTCACTAAATTTAGGAGCTATTTTTTGGTATTCATCAAAAAATTGATCAAATTTAAATTCATAGTCAGTGCAGGCTAAAATTTCTTCATTGTTATGATCAATTAGTGCTATTGAAGTTCCATGTGCTGTGCATACAAATTTATCAAGTTGATTAGTTTTTTCAATTTTTTGGATCTTATCTAAAGACCATTTAACAATAAGATTAGAATTAAGTGTTTTAATTCCAAATTTATTTATATTTTTTTGTTGTGTGGTAAATGATTTTACAGTTTTATTATCGTTATTGACAAAATTTAATTTAACGTTTGTTTTACCAATATCTAAAACGACATTTAGTTTTTTTGAAGTAACCATCATCTAGTAAATGATGTTATATTACCCCCATCAATATTTATAATATTTCCTGTAGATTTTTGTGATTTTGAACTTGCAAAAAAGTAAATTCCCTCAGCTATGTCCTCTGGTAAAATACTTACTTTTAATAAACTTCTGTTCTTATAAAAATCTTCAACATTATTGATACTTATTTTATTACTTGCTGCTCTTTGTTTTTTCCACTCGCCTTGCCATATTTTTGATCCTTGGATCACAGCATCAGGATTAATTACATTTGATCGAATTCTATAATTAGATCCCTCTAAAGCAATTGATCTAGATAGGTGAAGCAAAGAACTTTTTGCTACACTGTAAGCAGAAGCTCCTTTTGAGGCGTTTAAGCTATTTTTACTCGCTATAAATATGATTGATCCACCATTATTTTGGTCAATCATTTTTTGATAAACTTCTCTACTAATTAAAAAACTACCTTTGGCCAAAATATCCATATTTTTATCCCAAAGTTTTGATGATGTATTTTCAAATAATGAGGCAGAGGAAAACCCTGCATTAGCAACTAAAATATCAATACCTCCAAAGGCATTAATGCTACTTGAGACAGCCTTTTTAACTTCTTTTTCATTTGTGACATCCATTGGAATTGAATGCACAACATCTTTTCCAAACTTGTTTATAAATTCCTTCTTTTTGGCTTCCAGCGCAGATTTATCAATATCAGTTAATACTACACAACATCCTTCATTTAGAAATTTATTTGCTGTGGCAGAACCTATGCCGCCAGCTGCCCCGGTTATCAAGGCAACTTTTCCAGCTAATTCTTTTTCTGGTGGCATTCTTTTTAATTTTGCTTCCTCTAAATCCCAATATTCAATTCGAAATGCTTCTTTTTCAGTCAAGCCGGTATATTTACTTATTCCCTCAGCTCCTTTCATTACATTCATAGCATTGCAAAAGAATTCACTTGATACACGAGCTGTAGATTTATTTTTTGCAAAAGACATCATGCCATATTCTGGTATTAAAATTATTACGGGATATGGATCACGAAGGTTAGGAGATCCTTTACTCTTATTTCTGTTATAGTATTTAGTATAAGCCTCTTTGTATTTTAATAAGTTTTCTTCAATAATCTTGGTTATTTTACTCTCATTTTTTATTAATACACTTAGGGGGGGTAGTACCATTGGCAATCTCTTAGTTCTTAGGAAATGATCAGGACAAGAGGTTCCAACAGCTGCAACTTTTTTTAAATTTTGTGAGTTTACAAACTCTAAGGTAATATCTGATTTATCTAGGTGAAGTATTTTAGAATTTTCTGTAGATAGAAGTCCTCTAATTGTTGTGATGAGTTTTTCCTCAAAATCAGGATGTGTTTTTTTCTTATAAATAGGCTTACCAAAAGAATATTTCTTAATTGAGTTATTTAAATAAGTCTGAGCCTTTTTAATTAATTGAATTGAGTTAGAGTAACATTCCTTACTTGTATTGCCCCATGTAAATAAACCATGGTGACCAAGAACTATACCCATGATGTCTTTATTTTTTTCAATTAGATTTTCCATTTTTAAACCTAAATCAAAACCTGGTCGTTGCCAGTTTAACCAACCAACTCTGCCCTGATAGACTCTATTTATGATATCTCTTCCATTGCTCATCGTAGCTAAAGCAATTATGGAGTCAGGGTGTGTGTGATCAACCTCTGGAAAAGGAACGTAAGCGTGAAGGGGAGTATCGATACTCGCAGCCCTAGGGTTATTATTAAAAGTACACATTGGGTAATAGCCAACCATCTCATCTTCATGGTTAAAACCCCTATAAATATTTTTTAGATTGTTAAATTTATCAAGATATAAACTTGCAAAACCATCTTCTTTGATTGAGCCTAGATCGCCACCAGACCCTTTAACGAAAAGAATGTTTTCCATTTTTTTCGTAATGGGATCTTTTAAAAGAATTTTAGAGGAAGTATTACCTCCACCAAAGTTAGTAACTTTTAAATCAGCACCAAGTAAATTTGATCTCGTAATTAATTGGTTTAATTTAGATTGTTTATTAAAAGTATCTTTCCAGTTATTAGTGACGTTTTTTTGAAATCTCATCCATACTTTTTTAAATGAAAGGTCTTTTACCTACAATAAAAAAAACATTTGTTGCTAAACTTAAATCTTCAAAAACTTCCAAATTAAATCATTTACTATCAACAAACTGATAAAAAAATTCTCTAAATAAATTGATTTAGTGAGTAAAAAGCGAAATAATCTAAATAATAGGAAAATATGGAGGAAGAAAAAATGAAAAAACTATTTCTAGTTATTATTTCATCAATTCTTTTTGCTTTTAACGCTAATGCAGCGGATATGAGAATTGCTTTAGTCGTTAAAGGTTTAGGTATTGGCTTCTTTGAAGCTGCTGCTGAAGGTGGTGAAGAAGCTGCAAAAGAAATTGGCGGTGTTGAGGTTATTTACACTGGCCCAGCTACTACAACTGCAGAGGCTCAAATTGAAGTAATTAACTCATTAATTGCTCAAAAAGTTGATGCTATTGCTATTTCTGCAAACGATAGAGATGCCTTAGCTTCAATTGGTAAAAAAGCAATGGATAGAGGAATCACAGTTATTTCTTGGGACTCAGGAATTGCAGAAGAGGGAAGAGTAATGAACTTAGACCCTTCAAACACAGCTCTTATTGGATCTTCTAATATGAAGTGGATGAAGAATTCTATGGGTGATGAAGGTGAATTCGCAATTTTAAGTGCAACTAGTCAAGCAACAAACCAGAATGCTTGGATAGAGGAAATGAAAAAAGAATATGCTAAGCCTGAATACTCAAAAATGAAATGGGTAGATACAGTATACGGTGATGATCTTTTTGATAAAAGTTATCAAGAGGCTTTAGGTTTGTTTAAAAAATATCCAAACCTGAAAGGTATCATAGCACCTACCTCAGTTGGTATTGTTGCTGCTGCAAAAGCAGTTGAAGATCAAGGTCTTGTAGGTAAGGTTTTTGTAACTGGTTTAGGTCTTCCAAGTGAAATGCAAGCACACGTAAAAAGTGGTGCAGCAAAACAATTTGGAATTTGGAACCCAATCGATTTAGGTTACTCAGCTGTTTATCTTTCATATCAGATTGCATCTGGCGCTTATACTGGTCAAGAGGGTGAATGTATCCCGACTGGTAGAATGGGCGAAATTTGCGTAGGCGCAGGTAATAGCGCAGCGATGGCAGATCCATTTATCTTTGATGAGTCTAACATCGATAAGTTCGCAGCAATCTTTTAATTACAACTATTTATGCACACGACCACCTGTTGGTCGTGTGTTCCTTAATGAAACTAGAGCTTAAAAATATTTCTAAAAATTTTCATGGAGTTAAGGCACTCCAAAACGTTGATTTTCAACTCAAAGAAAACAGTATACATGCACTTTTGGGTGAGAATGGAGCAGGTAAGTCTACTTTAGTTAAAATACTTTGCGGTGTTTATCAGCCTGATAGCGGCACAATTAATTTAAATAATCAATCGCAAACAATTTCTAACCCTGCTATTTCTTTGTCTTTGGGTATATCTGCCATTCATCAGGAGTCTGTTATGTTTGATGAACTCACCGTTACAGAAAACATTTTCATTGGTAATCACTTAACTAAATCTAATGGTTTAATTGATTGGAGCCTAATGGAGAGTAAAACTAAACAATTGCTGCAAGAATTAGAAGCAAATATTGAACCTCATGAAAAAATAAAAGATTTAAGTATAGCTCAACGTCATATTGTACAAATTTCTCGCTCCCTTATTCATGATGCTGATATAGTTATAATGGATGAACCAACAGCATCGTTATCTCAAAAAGAAATTAATGAACTTTACACGATTATCAGAAACCTAAAAAAACAGAATAAATCTATTATTTTTATATCTCATAAATTAGATGAGGTAATGGAAGTCTGTGATGACTTTACTGTTTTGAGAGATGGAGAATTAATTAAATTTGATAAAATTTCTAACACCAATAAAGATCAATTGATTACCTATATGGCTGGCCGAGAGGTTAATCAAATTTTTCCAAAAAATAATGTCACTATCGAGAATGAAATTTTTCAAGCAAAGGATCTTTATAAAAAAACACAATTTAAAAATATTTCATTTAATTTAAGAAAAAAAGAAATTTTAGGTTTTTATGGATTAGTAGGTTCTGGTCGAACAGAAATTATGAAATCTATTTTTGGTATCACAAAACTTGATGCAGGAGAAATTATTTTTAAAGATCAAAAAATTTCCATTGCAAAACCAAGTGATGCTATCGATCAAGGTATAGTTTATCTCTCAGAGGAAAGACAACAATTGGGCATGACTGGCTTAATGTCAGTAAAAGATAATATAAATATGGCTATTTTAGATAGAAATTCACAATTCTATATTCTAGATAATTCAAAAGAGATTAAAAATGCAACTGCGATGCAAGAAAAACTTAACATTAAAGTTTCTTATTGGAGCCAGTTAACTCAGAGTCTTTCAGGTGGAAATCAGCAAAAAACTGTTATCTCTAAGTGGCTTTCTACTAAGCCTGAAGTGTTAATTCTTGATGAGCCCACCAAGGGAATTGATGTTAGATCAAAATCTGCGGTTCATGAGTTTATGGGAGAACTAGTTGAAGAGGGTATGTCAATTATTATGATTTCATCTGAACTTCCAGAAATTTTAGGGATGTGTGACAGGGTTGTTGTTATGTATAAGGGTTTAATAAAAGATATTTTAGATGTTAAACAAGCCTCATCTGAACAAATAGTTAAATTAGCTAGTGGAGAGTCATGAAAAAGATCCTAACAAATAGAGATTTTATTTTATTTGCAATAATATTAATTGGACTTATAGCAGTTGGATTTGCTAATCCTCTTTTTGTTACTCCTAAAAGTATATCTGACGTATTAACTGATACTTCCATATTAATCATTCTTGCTTTAAGTCAAATGATCGTAATATTAATTCGAGCTATAGATTTATCTGTCGCTTCAAATCTTGCACTTTCAGGCATGCTTATCTCTTTGCTCTCAACAGTTCACCCGGAACTACCTGTTTATTATTTTATAGCGCTGTCCTGTGTTATAGGGACATGCTTAGGTGTATTGAATGGAATTTCGATTGCTATTTTAAAAGTACCCTTCATTGTTACAACTTTGGGAACCTTAAGTATTTATAGGGGTTTAATATATTTTGTTAGTGATGGTAAACAGGTTTACTCAAACGAATTTTCAGAGGATTTTCTTGCGTTAATTCATTATAAGTTCCTGTCTCTTTCTTTTTTATTTTGGCTGGCAGTGGCTGTTTTTATAGTTATTTATGTATTGCTGAATCATACACGCTTTGGAAGAAATCTTTACTCTTTAGGAGGTAACCCAGATGCTGCGAAATATATAGGTATTAGTGAGAATAAATACATTATTTTAGCTTATTCAATTTCAGGTTTTTTTGCAGGATTATGTGGGTACTTATGGGTAGCTCGTTATTCAGTTGCCTCTACTCAAATAGCAATTGGTTTTGAATTAACTGTAATTTCTGCGTGTGTTGTTGGAGGCATAAGTGTGATGGGTGGAGTAGGAACAGTTTTAGGATGTGTTTTAGGTGCACTATTAATTGGACTTATCCGCAATGCCTTACCTGCAGTTGATATTTCACAGTTTTGGCAACTAGCTATTTCTGGTGCAATCATTTTAATGGCGATTATCATCAATACTAAAACCGAGCAACGAAAAGAAAAAACTATTATGGTGGAAAATTAATGAGCATGATACCTGACAAACCACCTTTTAAGTTATTAGATATTCTTTATAAAAAAGAATTCATTCTTTTTATAGTCTTAGTTTCAATACTAATTATCAATTCTAATATCTCTCCCTATTTTTTAGATTTATATAATCTTATTGATAGTACTTTTTTATTTAGTGAAAAAGCAATCATAGCTTTGACCATGACGTTTGTAATTATTGCAAGACAAATAGATTTATCTGTTGCATCGATCATCGCCGTATCTTCGTGTGTTTTAGGATATACCACGAGCTTAGGTTATGATACCTGGTTGGTAATTTCTCTCACATTACTTAGTGGTGCCCTATGTGGAGCCTTTAATGGTGCTATTATCACAAAGTTTGCTATACCCTCTATTATTGTAACCATCGGGACAATGTCATTATTCAGAGGTTTGGCATATTCGTTTTTAGAAGACTCTTATTATAATAAATTTCCAAAATTAGTAAGCAATCTAGGTAGTGGCTATTTATTTGGATATATCCCTTATGCATTTTTAACCTTTCTTTTACTCTCTTTAGTGTTTGCTTTTATCCTACATAAGACTTCTGTAGGAAAAAAAATGTATTCTATAGGCAATAATCCCGATGCGGCCCAATATACTGGTATTGCTGTAGATAAATATACATTCATACTATTCACTCTTAATGGCCTATTTTCGGCCATAGCAGCTATTTTTTTATCAGGAAGACTGTCCAGTGTTAGACCTAATATTGCATTTGGTTGGGAATTAGAGATTATAACTATGGTGGTATTAGGTGGAGTTTATATTTATGGAGGTTCAGGCTCCATTTTAGGAGTTGTGATTTCTATATTTATTTTAGGAATGCTTTCTTTTGGATTAGGATTACTCAATGTACCTGGTGTTGGTATAATTATCTTTACAGGATTATTATTAATCTTAAGCATTGGTTTCCCATCTTTTGTTAGAACTATTAGGAGAAAAAATGAGTGAAGCTCTAGGAAAAAAAGTTTGGGCTTTCCCTGATGCTTTTCTACCAGCCAAGGGGCACCCTTATAAAACAACTAATCATGGAGATCAATTTAGTCATGAATCACTGTGTATTATAAATTATGATAAAAACTCTGCAGAAATAGTTCTAGATTTTTTATATGAAGATCAAGATCCTATAGAAAATTATATTTTTACAATGAAAGGTAAAAGAAGTATTCACTTAAGATTAGATGACATCGAGATTAACAATCAAAAATTACCAAGAGAAAAACCATATTCAATTGTTTTAAAAAGCAATATTAATGTTGTTGCTCAGTTATCGAGACTTGATACAACATCAGAACACAATGCATTCATGACTGCAATGGGATGGGGGAGTGATGTTTAAAGCTGTTCAAAAAGAAATTATCAATGAACAAAACAAGTCAGCAAAATCTTCTCTCGAATTTGATTTTGAATATTTAGAAAAAAAATTAAAAGAAAATCAAATTGATATCCGATTAATTTTAGATCAAGTAAAGAAATTTCAAGTGGCTGTTCCTACCTGGGGTGTTGGAACAGGCGGAACACGTTTTGCCCGTTTTCCCGGAATAGGAGAGCCACAAAATATTTATGATAAAATTGAAGATTGTGCAGTGATTAACGATTTGATTGGTTTTACAAACAAAGTATCACCCCATTTTCCCTGGGATAATGTAGATGACTTTTCCGAGTTAAAAGAATTTGCTGATGGGTACGGCATTGGCTTTGATGTTGTAAATTCCAACACATTTCAAGATCCAGCTGATGGACCAGAAACTTTCAAATATGGAAGCCTTACTAATGCAAGTTCTGCAATTAGAGATAGAGCAATTGAGGTAAATATTCAGTCAATTGAAAGTGGGAAAGCCCTTGGTTCTAAAGGCTTGACAGTATGGATTGGTGATGGAGGTAATTTTCCAGGACAGATAAGCTTCTCAAAATCATTAGAGAGATACATTGACTCTATGAAAAAAATCTATGCCACTCTTCCTAAAGATTGGACAGTCTTGTTAGAACATAAGCCTTATGAGCCAGCTTTTTATTCTACTGTCATAAGTGATTGGGGTACCAGTTATATTTGTGCCAAAGAGCTAGGGGATCAGGCAATGTGCTTGGTAGATTTAGGACACCACCTTCCTAATACAAATATTGAAATGGTTGTTTCAAGATTAATTGATGTAAATAAATTAGGAGGCTTCCACTTTAATGATAGTAAATTTGGTGATGATGATTTAGATGCCGGCTCCATCAATCCTTATGAATTATTTTTGATATTCAATGAGCTCACAGCAGCTTCACAAAATAATAAAATTAAAAATATAGCATACATGATTGATCAATCACATAATGTTACTGATCCTATTGAAAGTTTAATTTCAAGTGCAAATGAAATAGTCAATTCATATACAAAATCTTTACTTGTTAATTTTTCTTCACTAGAAAAAGCTCAAGATAGCAACGATGCTATTAAATCAATGCAAATTTTAAAGACAGCTTTTAACACGGATGTTAGTCCAATAGTTGCTATGGCTCGATTTGAAAACGGCAATTCAATCGATCCGATCAAAACATATCGAAAACTTGATTACAAGAAGAACAAATCATTGACTAGAAAAAATGAAGGCGGTTCTTCTTCAGGTATTGTTTAAGTATTATTAAGTTATTTTAGATATTCGTTGAGAGTATTTTCTACGCCTCGTTCATAAATCATATTTAGCCATTTAGAAAAAGAGTCACAAAAATTTTTATCTTTAAAAGTATCACCATAAATCTCTAATTGCTCTAACCACTTAAGAGGATTGTCTCTAGACTGTTTAGCGCAAATATTTAATTTTTCCCAATGAGGATCATTTGGTTCAATAATAGAACCGTCTTCACGAGTCCCCTCGCACATACGTGCCCATAAAGCTTCTGCTAAAGAAAGTCCAATTATTGAAATATTGTGCTTAATTCCATCTTTAATGGATGGAACTAAAAACCCTGAATGACGTGAAGAACCATCAAAAGCAACTCTTCGAATAGTGTCTTGTATAGAGGGATTGGAAAACCTGGCAGCAATGAGTTCGTAGTATTCCAATGGCGTATAACCAGGAACTGGTTTTATATGAGGGATAATTTCATCTTTTTCAATTTTCTCTAGTAATTTAACTATTATTTCATTTTTCATAGCATCGCGAACAGTTTCAATACTTAGAAGCTCAGCTACATTTGCTAAAATTTGGTGTCCTCCATTAAGTATGCGAATTTTTTGATCTTCATAACCATGAACATTATCTGAAAATTGAACGCCAACTTTTTCCCACGGTGGTCGCCCCATACAAAATTTATCTTCAATTACCCATTGACGAAAATCCTCATGAGAGACAGGAACTTGATCTTCAATACCTAAGTTTCTAACAATATTTACTTCAACCTCTCCTGTACGAGGAACAATACAATCAACCATAGCATTTGGAAAAGTACAATTTTGATTAACCCACTCTGATAATTCTAAATCTTGTTCCTTAGCTATTCCAATTATAGCTTGTTTAAGTTTATTTCCATTTTGCATTAAATTATCACAACTCAATCCAGTTATTGGTCCAACATTATTTTTCTTTCTATTTTTCAATGCCGACACAATTACTCCAAAAACTGTTTGTGGAGCATCAGGATTTTTAATGTCATGTACTACACTTGGATCATTGATATTAAATTTTCCATTTTCATCTAAGAAATATCCACCCTCTGTAACAGTCAGTGAACAAATTTTAATTTTTGGATCTGATAATGCGGTAATTAGCTTATGATTATTTTTTTCAACTGGAACATAATCAATCATTGGTCCAACAATTTCACATGATTGATTTCCTTTAGGATCCAACTCAATTAATGTTGTAAGAAAGTCTTGAGCTTGAAGCTTCTCTCTCATTTTTACATCATATTCTGTAATTCCAGATCCTATAATAGCCCAATCTTTTGCAAGATCTTTTTGCATGAGTCTATGTAAGTACCAAGAAAGGTGAGCTCTATGAAAATTTCCAACTCCAATATGTAAAATACCAGCGGTTAAATTTGATCTAATATAATTTGGTTTTAAAATAGCAGTCTGTACAGACCCAAGATTATTTTCATTTA
>CENJ01051778.1_pt1 | contig 15515 bp, 8 predicted proteins | sample 356161 | NCBI WGS metagenome assembly CENJ01 (sample SAMEA2619531, study PRJEB7988) | marine metagenome | biome: marine biome (ENVO:00000447); feature: surface water layer (ENVO:00002042); material: "saline water (ENVO:00002010), including plankton (ENVO:xxxxxxxx)" | depth 5 m
TATCCTGTCAACGAAGACGGGTCGGTTACAGCGAAAGACTTAATTTCTGCATTACCGCTGCAGCTCCCAGTTACTTCAGGTGATCCAAAAGCGACGTCAAAAATTGATCTTGGAGTAAACGTTCCTGCTGCTGCAGCAGTCGTTCCTGATCAACCCCAGTTTGCCGATGGATATACGTTTGATCCTAACAATCCTGAAACCTTTACAAACTCAACATCCATAACAATCTTTGATGACTTGGGAAACCCAACAATTGCCACGATGTTTTTTATAAAAACTCAGACAGCATCCGCAACCGACCCCACCAATAAATTCGATACTCGGCTTGTAATAAATGATACCATCATCGAGCCAGACTTGGTGAGCGCGGTGGATGATGCTGGTAAGCAAATATTTATTGACGAGTTTGGTGCGCAAACAACGCAAGTACCTGATGATAACTACTTCCTGGAAGGAAAAGGTTCTCCATTATATAAATTAGATGATTTAAAAACTCAGATACCATCTACATCTGCAAGTATTCAGGGCGAATTAACAGCTTTTGATTTTGGAGAGGAAGGAGACAAGCTTGTTGAAATAGTTACCGATCCACTATTGTATAATGCAACTGTAGAGTCAGGAAAATTAACTGATAGTGATATCTATTGGGGAAAAAACTTCCTTACTCTGAATGTTGATAGCGCTGACCAACCAGTAAACATTGATATAAGACCAGGTAAATATAATGCCGCCCAACTCGCAAGAGAGGTGGAAAGATCGATAAACGAGGCCTATGGAGACGATAAAAAAATTCAAATAATCCGAAATGTAGATGACGAAATTAATATTGACCTTTCAAAGCTAAATGCCGACGGCTCGACATCTTCTCTGGATGCAGCAATTACCGTCAATCTTCTCACAGACAGCTATGTGACGTCTCAACAAGTTGGGGGAGCAAATCGGATTAATTTAACAGGTGCCTCTCCAGATTTCACAAGAGATGAATTTCTTGCACACGTTCAAGCTAGAGTTAATGAAGCATTAAATTCATATGCATCAGCAAATACCACTCAAAAAGCAGCGCTCGGGATTGAAAAATTGCAGTTTACAAGAGCTTCCGGTACGACCATAGACACCATTTATGAGACCAACGATATAGTTTCATTCACACATACATCTAACGACTATGGTGCTCCAGCAGTAGCTGGAACGCCTGACGACACTGACACAAAACATCTGGTATATTCTTATTTTGATAATAAGCCTAATTTAAGTGTATATGATGGTCTCCAAGCTGTTGCTACAACGCCCGTGAATGTAAATGATAGTGCAGGTAACGCGACAAATGCAGCAGGAAACAAACTAATGTATTCAACAACCGAAAATACATTACGAATATATTTTACGGGACTTGATGCTACTACGCCCATATTTGCTCCAAACGGCAAAATTAGGCTTAGTGGCAGTTTCGATGCTACAGAAACTGCACAATCATCATACTTAAATGGTAGAGAATTCACAATATCAAGCGTGCAATATGCAGACGCAACTTCAAATAATACAGCTGGGTATGTTCAGATAAATACCACGGGCTTAGGCTTCCCTGATGCAGATTTTAATATAGTAAATACAACGGGGCCGAACTTACAAGTGGCTTATAGTCCATCGACAAATGTTGAAGCATTTTTTGAAGGTGCGCAAAATGTATATGAAGATGCCCCAGTTAATTTTGCTAGTAAAAAAATAGTTATCCGAGAATTTGGAACAGCTAAACAAACCGATCCCGGAAATGATGCGACAGCAGGTGCTTTTTCAAATTTTGTAGCTAAATTTCAAACTAACGCAACCACAGGATCAAAAGCAATGCTTGGTCTACAAACATATGCCAAGGCAACAAATGAGACAGTGCAGTGGGTTGATGAATTAGACCCACCTGTTAAAGTCACCTATGATGAAATTAATCAGAGATTGCAGTTTACGGTTGACAGAACTGTACTCGGAACAGGAACCGATAGTAACTTTAACTCCTTTACTGTCTATGGAAAAGCTACAGCAACCGATACAAATAATCTTGGCCTTGTGTCGAAGGATGATTCCCCTACCACACTTATTAGAGGTGGAGAAATATTGTCTGGAGAAAGCTTTGTCGCAGACGGTGAAGAAATTCAGCTGAACGATAAGAGATATGGGATCGAAGTTGACTACAACAGCGATAAAAAATCCTTCAAAATCTCAAGTGGCACAACCGGCGAGCAAATTGCAGCACAAGGCGCTCTAGGTGTAACAGATACACAAAAAGCTTCAAATATTCAAGTTGGGAGATATGCTCTTGATGCCACCGGCTCCGTTGTTGACGCTGCGGATTACTTCTCAGGAGATAATAACCTCTTTGGAGTTGGAGCTACAAAGACAGAGGCTGAATTTACAGCGGGTAAGGGTTTGTCTGCGACAGCAGCGAAATCTACCGGCGCAACTGCAACGGAACCGCTCAATGAGGTATTCAGACTTTCAACAACTAACGGGGAAAATATATTTAACGTATCAGTAAATGGTATCAGTGGTGTTATTACGATACCTCCAGGATTTTATGTTGGTTCCACTTTGGCAGAAGCATTAGAGTCTAAAATCAACCAAATTATGGATCCCATTTCAGGTGAAACTGTCGGTGGAGTAACCGCACGTTTTAATGCCACGTCAAATAACTTTGAATTTACTACAGGAACTACTGGCGATACATCTACGATTAAAGTTAAAGGGGCTGCTCGCCTTGGCCTTGATGACGTTCCACTAGGTGTGGGAACAATTCCTAAAATCTTTAATTTGGTTCAGGCAACAAATGCTAACGGTGTGGCTCTTTTTGTTAACGCAGAAGGAACAGTTGTCGAGACTCCTCCAGAAAATATGGTTGAGGGATACTACCCACTATACATTGATGAAGGTGAATTAACTTTTGATAAAACAGGTAAACTGATTAACCCTAAACAGGATGTGCATTATGAAAAGCAGGAAGAAGGTTTTTCAATATCTCTTGATATCGACTTTGGGTCATCCACTCAGTTTGCACAACCGTTTTCAGTCTTGAGCGTTAATCAGGATGGTTTTACTTCAGGGAGATTGGACGGTCTAGAGATTGATGCATCTGGAACAATCAGAGCAAACTATACAAATGGACAAAACAATCCTCTCGGGAAGATAGTTGTGGCTAACTTTAATAACCAAAACGGATTGAAACAAATTGGTAACGCGACATATGTTGAAACAGCAGTATCCGGTCAAGCACAGGTTGGTGAGGCAGGTGCTGAAGGTTTTGGAAACATATTGTCGGGTTCGCTCGAAAGATCAAATGTTGATATTACTGAAGAGTTGGTTAACCTGATTACGGCACAGAGAAATTTCCAAGCATCAGCAAAGGCAATTGAGACAACCACCACATTAACGCAAACAATCATTAATATCAGAGGTTAATTTATTCATTAATAGGGAGGCATAATCAATGGATAAAATGATACACACCGCACTGAACACGCTGAAAAACTTGTCCGCGAATAGATCAGTAAGAGCTCAAAACATGTCAAACTTAAATGTGCCAGGGCACCGTAAAGATTTAAATACAAATTTTACATCAGGGTTTTTACATCAAATGAATCAATTTGATACTCGGGTATTTGCGATACATGATGGTGGAAATGGTTTTTCAAATAAACAGGGGCAGCTTAATCCGACTGGTCTGGAAACGGATATAGCAATCAATGGTCCTGGATTCTTCATTGTTCAACCAAAGAGCGGTGATCCAGCATTATCGCGCAGAGGTGATTTTTCTGTATCAAATACTGGGCTTCTAGTGGATGGAGCTGGTTCAAAGGTGTTAGATAACGGTGGCGCGCCCCTAGAAATACCTGGAAATAACAAACTTATAGTGGCTGAAAATGGTGACGTTTTTATTGAGCCCTTGAATGGTGCTCCAGGCGAAAGACAGCTAGTTGGTACAATAGGCACAAGTTTAGGTGGTTCAAAACAAGATCCACTAATAAAAAGCTTAGATGGACACTTGCGTTTGTCTAGTGGAGGGGTCCCAGGCGCAGACCAAGCTGCAGTTCTATCTCAAGGATTTCTGGAGGGAAGTAACATTGACGCCGTAACTGAGCTTATCGGCACAATGGAAGATCAACGACAATTTGAGATAAACATCAAGCTAATATCTTTGTCAAAAGAGATAGATGAAGGTGGTTCAAGTATAATGAGACTACCGAATTCGTAGAATTGGCACAGCTCTTGCTATGAATAAAGAGAGTATTCATCAAGGAGAGTAAAAATGTCAAGTAGTGCAATGCACGTAGCCAAAACTGGCTTGAATTCACAACAAACAAAAATGCAGGTAATAGCAAATAACCTTGCCAACGTAAATACGACTGGTTTCAAAAAGGATAGAGTAAACTTCGAGTCGCTTCTATATCAGATACAAAGAAGTAGTGGCGAACAAACATCTGCCGACACAGATTTAGCATCAGCCTTTGCAGTAGGAACCGGGGTAAGAATTGTAAATACTCAAAAACTCTACACTCAGGGAAGCTTAATAAATACAGACAACGCATTAGACTTGGCAATCGATGGAAGTGGTTTTTTTCAAGTTCTTCTTCCAGATGGTAGAGTTGGGTTTACCCGAAATGGCTCTTTTTCTAGAAATGCTGAGGGTACCCTAGTCACGCCAAGTGGTTATACCCTTCAGCCGGAGATTGCCATTCCGGAAGGTGTAACAGAAATTAATGTATCAGCTGATGGATTGGTAAGCGTTCAAGTAGCAGGAGAGGCAGAGGCCGCGGAAGTGGGTCAGTTAACATTGGCGAACTTTGCAAATCCAGCAGGTTTACAACCCATAGGAGAGAATTTTGGAGTGGAAACCCCTGCTTCTGGAGCTCCTGCTTTAGGCAATCCCTTTGGAGAAGGTTTTGGTAAGCTTATACAGGGCTCACTTGAAGCATCAAATATTAATGTTGTTCAAGAGCTTGTTGATATGATTGAGACCCAAAGAGCATATGAAGTAAGCTCAAAATCTATATCCGCAGTCGATGAGATGATGCGTTTTGTATCAAACAATCTTTAATGGAGAGTGATTGATGTTTTTACTAAATATTTCAAAAAATATCACCGTTGGGATCATATTGCTTTCATTTGGGGCAAGTTGCTCAACACAGTTAGAGGAAAGAGCTTCAATGGATTTTGAGCCAACAATGCCAAGCACTCCAAAGAATCAAAAAAAAGATAAATACGGTTCTATTTACAGCAATAGTCAACAAGGACTCTTTGCGACGGACAGGCGAGCTTCCAAAGTAGGGGATCTCTTGACTGTTGCATTATCTGAAAACTTTAGTGCATCGAAATCTCAATCAGCTAAAAGCGCAAAAAATGGAACAACCAGTTTTGATTTTCCAAGGATAACTACAGCTGATGCTGACGATACATTGTTCGATAGTAAATTAGCAAAATCTTTTGATGGCTCTGGATCCGCTGATCAGAATAACTCGCTCAGAGGAGAGATTTCTGTAACAGTGACCAAAGTATTTTCAAATGGAAATATGGAAATATTGGGTCAAAAAAAACTAACACTTAATAATGGTGATGAATATATCCGTTTAGTCGGAATTATAAGACCAGAAGATGTAACTAGCAGAAACATTGTCCCATCCAGCAGAATAGCTAATGCTAAAATTTCATATACTGGTGCAGGAGATGTTGCAGATACGTCCAAAAAAGGTTGGTTTTCTAAACTCGTAGATGCAGTTACTCCATTATGATAATGAACCATTTTAATAAATTATTTATATTACTTTTCATAAAGGCGATTACTCTAATATCCTTTCCTTTATTAGCCGATAGATTGAAAGATCTGACTTCCATTGCGGGGGTTAGATCAAATCAACTCGTTGGATATGGAATAGTAGTGGGATTGGCAGGAACGGGTGATGGAAATATTGGATTAACTCTTCAATCGATGCAATCAATGGTATCAAGATTTGGATTAGCAACCGATGTAAAGGGCCTTGACGGAAAAAACACCGCTGCTGTGATGGTTACTGGAGAACTAGGGGCTTTTGGTAAACCGGGTCAAAATATAAATGTTACCGTCTCAACACTTGGCAAAGCCAAATCACTAAGAGGAGGCACACTTTTGATGACTCCACTTTTAGGTGCAGACGGTGAAACGTACGCCGTAGCACAAGGAAATTTGGTAGTTGGAGGACTTGGTGTAGAAGGCGGTGATGGATCTTCTTTGACTGTAAATATACCAACTGTAGGAAGAATACCACGAGGTGCCAGTATTGAAAAAATGGTTGATAATCCCTTTATCAATTCAAGCAATGTTATTTTAAATCTTCATCAAGGAGACTTTAGTACCGCTTTAAGTGTATCTGAAGCTATAAATGACATATTTGGCGATAATGTTGCTGTTCCTCTTGACGCCTCTTCAATAAAAGTGAGGTCTCCAAAAGACCCAAGTCAAAAGGTAGCATTTGTAAGCTTATTGGAAAATATAGAAGTCGAACCCGCCAGGCCAGCAGCTAAGGTCGTCGTTAATGCCAGAACTGGGACAATTGTTATTGGGGGCGACGTTAGAGTAACCCCTGCAGCAGTAACCCACGGATCATTAACTGTTAAAATTGATGAGAAGAAAAAAGTTACAGCTACCGGCGGTGCAATTGTTAATGAAAACCAAGTTGTTACAACTCCAGGAGATGCCGTGGTCACTCCAGAAACTGAAATTGAGGTAGAGGAAGAACCAGCGAAAGCCTTTGTTTTTGATCCAGGTGTATCATTATCTACCATCGTTGACACCATTAATGCGGTTGGCGCAGGTGCATCTGACCTCGTTGCAATACTTGAAGCGCTTCGGGAATCTGGAGCATTAAGAGCAGAATTAATAATAATATAGGTGATAGCATGGAACTTAAAGCTATAAACTATCAGACCGATACTGGTTTTACATTATTCCAAAAGAATAAAAATCAGGCGAATTTGGAAGCCTTAGCTGAAGAATTTGAGTCGATGTTTATTAATCAAATGCTAAAGCAAGCGAGAGATAGCAAACTCTCCGACGCTTTGTTCTCAAGCGATGAAGAGGACAATTTTGGAACTATGTTAGATCAAGAACGATCCAGAAGTCTGGCTCTAAACTTAGATTTGGGTATTGCTGAAGCACTTGTTCGACAATTCGATAAAGGTAGAACTGAGAAATAACGATGCCAAGCTTATTTGACATAGCTAGAAGTGGTGTTCAGTCTTACCGACAAGCTCTTGCAGTAACAGGGCAAAACATTGCTAATATAAATACGGATGGATATAAGCGCCGAGAAGCGGGCCTTACAGAGGTAAGCTCCGGTCAAGGAGGCATAACCCAAATTCAGGATGGTACAGGGTTAGGGGTGCGTGTTGAGGATATTAAAAGATCGTTCGATGCATATCTTTTGGATAGAAAACGAAATTCATTTTCTAGAGAGGAAACAGCTACAAATTTTCTTCAAAAAATTAGTGAACTCGAAGATCTTCTTTTGCCAGGCGAAGCAGACCTTGGGTCATCAATGGGTTTATTTTTCTCGTCTCTTCAAGAGGTTGCAGCATCACCGGCTGATGTAGCGGCACGTGTTGTGGCTGTCGAAGAAGGAAAGAACGTTGCTGCCACTTTTAGTCGAACATCAGAAGTTCTTGGACAATTGAAGACGGGTGCGAAATCTCATGCACAACAGGAGATTGATACGGTAAATATCCTTACCAAGGAAATTTTGAACGTTAACTCTAAATTGTTATCGAGCTCTACTCAGGGTGGTGCGGCAAATGCTCTTTTAGATAACAGAGATCGTCTAATTGATGAACTAAGTAAAACACTTGAGGTAACTGTTACATATACCTCAAAAAATGCTGCAATTGTGCGGTTGGGTGGATCAGGAAGTGGGCCCAAAATAGTTGAAGATGCTAAGAGAATTACGTTAGGTTTAGACGAAGAGAGTACAGATATTAAAGTTTTACTTGGTCCAGGCACTCTTAATAGCCCCACAAACCAGGTAACAAATGGCGCTTTGAGAGGTTTAATTGATGCCTCTAAAACTGTTGAACAAACTATAAAAGACCTCAATAGTTTGGCTCAAAAATTTGCTCAAGAAATGAATGACCAGCATAAAAAAGGCTTAACATTAGATGGCCTTAAGGGAAAAGATATGTTTACGTCTGTTGGGTTTAACTCTACACAAAACCCTACTAATATGGGTAATACAACAGCCTCCGCCACAACCTCAGGGGGCGGTTTGGTTAACCCAGATCCAATAAAACTTGTGTATTCTGCTTCCAGAAATGAATGGGTGGCTTATGATTTGCAAAATAATGAGTTAGCGAGTGACCTTACTTCGATTACTACACAAGGTATTACCATCACTTTGCTCGGTAGTGCTACAGATGGTGATGAGATAACAATTAACCCTTCAAATAATTTTTCAAAAGATATGGAGTTTGCTCTTAGACGAGCAGAGGATATTGCGGCATCCGCAAGTTTTCTTATATCTGCGGATACCAAAAATCTAAGTGATGCGAATATTTCAGCGGATTCCGTAGGAACCATTCAGAACACAAATCTTCCCAAGCTGAGTAGCGTTTTCACAAACTCACTTTCACCCATTTCTGCAACAACATTTTTTAATGATGGCTTTGTTGCTTCAATTCCAAAAGCTACCGAAGCTATTCAGTTAGCGAGCTTTGCTAAACAGTCTTCTTTACAATTTACCCTATCGACTAGTGATTTGAGCCTAGCTAATCAATTATCGTTCACTGTAGGAGGTAATACCCATAACTTTGATCTCGCCTATGGAGATGTATTTAAAAAACTTAGTGGAACACCGCTCGCGGAGACATCAGCAACTGGGGCTTGGGAGGATGCATCTCAAATTGCAAAATACTTAAATTTGGGTGAATTGAATGCCTCTGGTACTACACTACAGAGTTTAGGTATATTTGCTTCAGGTAATGCAGGTAATTTAACATTATCTTTAGCATCTGGTGATTTCGCAAACAATGCAACAGTAACTGCGGGTGCCTCAACAATTAATGCAATAAAACAAAGCTCTGAAAATGCTTCAAATATTCAGATCTTTACGAGAGAGGGCCGTCATATTGCTGGATCTCCACTTACAAAATTGGAAAAATCTACTTTTATGTCTACTGCCAATGGTTTCTCTGATCAGGCGGTTTATAACGCTGAGTATCTTAATTTGGATGAACCCGTCGGATATAGAGGCTTAGAACTGGAAAGAATAAAACCGACTGGAAATTTTTCAATCCCTCTCGGAGGTGATGGTGTAGGTAGAAAAGCAAAACTGGGACTAGGATCACTACCAGCAAGCTCAACAAGTTCTTCCTATGAATTAAAACTCTTTTTTCCTGATCTTGCAGGAGATAGTTTAACTACGACTATCGCGGCCGGTAGCTCTGCTAAATTTGCTGCTAACACAATCAATTCTGTAATGTCAGATCTGGGCATAAGAGCATCCGCCAAAAATAGAATTGAACTCTATAACCTAAGTGGAAATGGTGAAATTTCCTTTGATATTGAATCTAGAAATCAAAAACCAATTACTATTACGACGTCAACCACTGCATCCGACTTAACAGCCTTATATGAAACCCTTAATCAACAATCTGGTCAGGTTGGCATAAACGTATTTCTTTCCAAAGATAAGAGTAGAGTGGTTGTCGAGAGTTTGGATGGTGAAGATATTTCCTTATCATCCTATTCCTCCTCCAGTGGCTTGACATTAAAGACTAGATTTATCGATAAAAACTCTAAACCCATAGGTGATAATACTACAACCATGCATGCTCGAGGTGATACAGATCCTATTACTCTAGGGACTTATCTTAGGCAAAATAATGCAGGCGTAGCAGCAGCAATTGATGTTCCTGCGGGTCAAATGAATATAGATGGCACAATATCTGCCGGAAACTCTCATGGATTACGTGTAGGCGATACTGTCATCGGTAGAATTATTGATGGCGGAGAAACTACAACCGGACTAACCATTTCTACATTATCAGATACCACGTCAGGGACTTTAAACAATGGTGGCGTAATCTACTATGTAAAGTCAGTAGATACAGAGACAGGAGACTTTAAGTTAGCGACAGGTTCGGCAACAGGGTCCGATGTAACACTCACACCTGCTGGCGCAGAAACAGCTAATAGTCATGCGTTAAGATTTCGACAAGTAAAACTAATTGATGCCAGTCGGTTTGGAGGGATATTAAATTTAGAAGCGGCTAGCTCCTTTCAATCGCAGGTTACTGGAGGCGCTACCACTACGGCAGCTGCCGACCCTCTTACAGATGGTTTATTACATCAAGCTACAACCTCTACGGGTGAAAAACAAACACTGAGTTTTAATCTAAATGAGCAGATTGACTTTAATGCCGGTGATGCAAATGGATTGGCAGCATCTGCTGCTGCCGCAACTTATGGTCTGAATGTAAACCTTGTTGACGCAAGCTTGGTAAGTGCAGGAACCGCGTTTTCAGCGTCAGTAACTAGCGCGTCACTAATTGAACAAAGCAAAACGGCCTTAACTAAAGCAATGGCTAACTCATTGAGGTCTAGTGCCCCTATTTCATCTATTAAAGGCGTTACAGTAGCTTCTGTTCCAGTGGACGGATCATCATTGACAGTATCCTTTAATGATCAAAATTATCTTTTAACAATGGTAAATGGCGAGGTAGTTGTTACAGGAGGCGAGCTAGACAGAATCTCTGCATATTTTGAAGCCGTTACAAACGGTTATGCCTTAAAAGTGGCTGCTCCTGATGGTGTTTTGACAGGAGCACAGTTTTCCGTGCCGACAACTGTTTCTGGAAATACTGATGCCGCTACCCTATTTGGAATGACGCCCGCAACCGTAACTAAAACAGTGATAGGCCGAAGCGTTAATTTCACCCCAGGAGCAACAAAAACATTCCCTGTATCTGTAAATGGAACATCTCAGAATATAACTGTCACGACTACTGCTGATAATACCTTTAATATAGCGGGAGGATCGGCAGTATTTAAGTGGATTGATGATACTGGTGGCAAAGGGCATTTACAAATAACCATAACAGGGGATAGCACAAATTTAACATTCGAGAATAATGATAAGGCGGAGGATGTCGGTTTTAAAACTGCTGATATTTTAGCCTATGTAAAAGGCGAAAGCCTCGATTTAGAAACAACCAGTGGTCAAGTTCTGGATGTATCGGCATCCGGGACAACACCTATGTCTAGTCTAGGATCAGAACAATTTTCACTCACTAACCTTCCCCCTGAGGAATTGATTATTATTGTAAATGGAAGTGGTTCAAGAAAAATTGCTGCAAACTTTGACGGGAATCCCCCTGAGCTAGAAGAAATAACTCCCGAGTTGACAATTAAAGTCACCAACGATGCGGGTAACGTGATCGATATTTTGGATAAAGAAACAGGTCACTCAATTGCCACTCGTCAGCTTGATAGTGCTGGAGCATCAGAAGCTTTGGGTTTTTTGTTTAAAATAGACGGGCGTGCCGTAAATGGAGATATTTTCAATTTTTCCGCAAATTCAGGAGGGGTTGGCGACAATCGAAATATTAGCTCCGTTTTAGAGCTCCAAAGAGAAAAAAACGGCAAAGGTGGCTTTCAGCAAATTTTTTCAAATATCGTGTCTAAGGTTGGTTCTCAAGTTAAATCAGGAAAGCTAAATGTTGAAGCTGCTGAAGCAATGCGAGAGGCAAGCGAAGAGGCTGAAGCACAATTCTCAGGCGTTAATCTTGACAGTCAAGCCGCTGCTTTAATCGAGTTTCAGCAGGCTTATCAAGCATCATCGCGTATTCTTCAAACCGCGCGAGAACTTTTTCAAACACTTATTGACTCAGTATGAGGTAAATTATGGAAGTAAGTACAAAACTATTTAATGCCCAGGCAACAAAAAACTTTGGTAAGATAAATGAACAAATACAGGATACTCAAGCCAAGATCGCTTCAGGAAAAAGTTTTTTAAAAGCATCAGACGATCCTGTTACAGCCTCGAATCTTTCGGCAAAAAGAGAGCAGAAAATTCTTTTAGAGAGATTTATTAAAAATGGAGATACCGCAAAGTCTCGTCTTGATTTGGCGGATAGTGGCTTGAACCAAGTAATAAATGTTTTAACCCGATTTAGTGAACTATCAATTCAAGCGGCAAATGATACATATGGAGTTGACGATAGATTAGCAATGGTCAAAGAAATGGAAGAGCTTTCTACTCTTGTTCTAGAAATTACAAACACACAGGACGCAAATGGCAAAAGTATATTTGCGGGATTTAAGGCGGCAACCAGCGCTTTCAACAAAAGACTAGATGGAACAGTTGAGTATGTGGGAGACCGAGGCAAACATGCCCTTCAAGTCTCCGAGAATATGAAGGTCGTTTCCGGACTTGACGGAGGTACAGTCTTTGGGGCGATAAAAACTGCTTTTGGTCGAAAAAGTATCTTTGAAATACTCGAAAATTCGATAAATGCCGCAAAAACTGCTAGTCAGGTAAGTAGTAAAGGGACAGCTCCTGCTAAAGCTGAGCTAGAATTAGCTGTTTCTCGAAATCCTCAAAACTGGTCATTTGATCTTCAAGGTAGTGAGGGAACGATAAATATAAATATGAACCTGTCACAGGCAAGTATTTCTGACCTAAAAGATGAGATAAATTTACATACGGATAAAACAGGCATTATTGCCTCATATGACGATATAACCAAAAAAATTACTCTTTCTGAGAAGTTTGCCGGATCAATGACTATTTCTAACCTGGAAATTGAAGGTGTAACTAGTGCATCAAGAGAGCCTGAGTTTTATTTTCAGTTGGAGAGTATTGATGGCGAAGGCAATAAAATTGGCTACCCTCGTCAAATTGTTGACAAAGATCAAGTAATGTCGACTTCAGTAGGTGATATTAAAAAATCAATAAATCATATTAGCAATCAGTTGGCCTTTATAGGCGCCCAAACCCGAAAAACGGATCAGCAACTGATTTTTTTGGGTGAAAGGTTAACTATTGTGAGCGCAGAGGTAAGCGAAATAGGCGATGCTGACCTTACAAAATTGGTTACTGATCTTCAAGCAACGATAGTAAATAGAGATGCTGCTCAGGCGGCATTTGTAAAAATTGGACAACAAAGCTTGTTCGATTTTCTTAGATAGTAATGAGTTTGGCATAGTAAATGCATATTGAATTGCGGAAACAAACAGGTAGAAAGATATGAGTACTATAGGATCGAACATAGCGGCATTGAAGTCCTTACATAACTTGAGGCTAAATGAGGATGGATTTGCCAAAGCAACAGAAAGGTTGTCATCAGGAAAGCGTTTAAATAGTGCAGGAGATGACGCCGCTGGAGCTGCAATTGTTAATAGAATGTCTTCCCAGATAGCCGGCATGAATGTAGCTATAAGAAATGCTGGCGATGCTATTTCAATGTCTCAGGTCGCAGAAGGTGCTCTTCATGAAGTTTCTGAAGTACTACAAAGAATGAGGGAGCTGGCAGTACAAGCCGCGAATGGTTCCTACAGTGGAGCCGATAGGGTATCGTTGAACCAAGAGGTGGTATCGCTGAAAAAAGAATTAATTCGAATTGGTGAGACAACTACATTTAATACAACAAAGCTATTGAATGGCACTTTTCAGGATACTGAATTTGAAATTAGTTTTGATGAATCGCCGCAACACACACACTCGTTAAGTATCGAGGATATCCGTCCCAATAAAATTGGTATGTGGAATATGTCTTCTCAAATGGAAAAATCAGTTGAGGTCTCGTCAACGGCAGCATCAGGTGCCGCCGCAATTATCACAGTATCGACAGATCATGATTTCGCTGCTGGAGATTTCGTAACATATGTTCATGGCGGTAATGCCGCAGAACAAATAATTGGGCTTGAATCGGGTAGAACTTACAGAGTTGATGCTGCCAATCTTACAGCAAATACATTTTCTTTGACTGATGTGGATAGTCAGGCAATAACCTATGGCCAAGGAAACTTGGGTGATGGAACAGGATCGAAGTTCTTTTTGAACAGCTTAGGCAACGCACCCTCTGTTGGTATTGTTGGAGCAGATACTGTCGCTTCAGAGGTACTCGGCGCGGAAGAATTGGAGATTTATGGTTATGTAGGGAAGGAAACAACGAAATTCAAAAATGGTGCCACTGCTAGGGATATTGCTACCGCGGTAAATTCCGTTGAAAGCAAGACGGGCGTCGTAGCTTCGGCATCAACACATGCCAGGTTAACACTCACACCCGATAATTCAACAGATGCATTTACTGTAGTGTCCTTCGATCTATACGGAATGAATTCAACTGCTGTTCCAATTACGTCAAGTGTCAAATTTGGTACTGGTGATAACACATCGTATCCTGATTTAGCTGATTTGAGAGATAAAATTAATGGCTTTGCAGGTGATACGGGTATCAATGCAAAACTCTCAACTGATGGAGCACATCTAGATTTAACGAGTCCCGACGGGTATGATATAGTGATCGACAAATTTGATTTACCCAACCAAAACAGGACGACCCTAAATGCAGCCAAAGCAGTAGCAATTGGGGGAATAGTTCATGCAACCGATGTTATAACAAGTACGGCACATGGTTTTTCAAATGGGGACGTTGTCGCAGCCACATTGGCAGCAAATGAAGCCATGACAGGATTAATAGCTGGTAAGCACTATGTTGTCACCGATGTAACAGCAGACACTTTTAAATTAGCAACATTCGACGCAAATGGAACTGCTACGGCCGTGGACTTTGCGACCAGTAATAATACTGTTGCCGTGTCCTTCAGAAAAGTTGAAAAAGCATTAAATGTGCAAACGCTTGACAGAGACGAAAATCTGAAGGGAACTCCAGTAACTATCATGGATAAAGAGTTAGGCAATGATCAAAACCCCCCTCCTCTTAATTCCGTGAGATTAACTGGTCAAGTAATGTTTGAGTCGCCAAATGTTTTTACAATAACACCAAAAGATGATGAAAGCCTTTTTAGGGATGACCCAGAATCTGCTAGCTTGAGAAAGATATCAGATATGGACGTATTAAGTGTGAAAAATGCGCAGCGAATGATGTCTGCCGTTGATGGAGCACTTAGGAAAGTTGATGCTGAACGTGGTGACCTTGGTGCCACTATGAACAGAATGGAACATACAATCGATAACCTTTCGAATATCGTTGTTAATACAACAATCTCGCGTGGAAGAATTGAAGACGCTGATATGGCTGCGGAGTCGGTAAACCTCTCCAAGAGCCAAGTGCTTCAACAGGCTGCCACTGCGATGTTGGCTCAGGCGAACCAATCGATGCAATCAGTATTAGATTTGCTCAGGTAATTGGAGAGCCTATATGAGTAACGAGTAAGAGAGTTTGTGTTTTCTAAGGTCAAGTAATAGAGCAACACAGATTTTCATAGTAAAGGTAAACTTAGGTTGTTGAAGCAACCCGGTTACAAGTGTAGGTCAAGACGACTT
>CENJ01029788.1_pt1 | contig 15512 bp, 11 predicted proteins | sample 356161 | NCBI WGS metagenome assembly CENJ01 (sample SAMEA2619531, study PRJEB7988) | marine metagenome | biome: marine biome (ENVO:00000447); feature: surface water layer (ENVO:00002042); material: "saline water (ENVO:00002010), including plankton (ENVO:xxxxxxxx)" | depth 5 m
TTCCGTCACCCATTCATCAGCCAGTTCCCGCGCCAGGGGCCACATATTGGCATCAGGGTTGAGCTGCCTGCCAACCCCTTCAGCCATGACCATGGTTTTCTGGAGCAGGGTGAACTGAGGCTGGATTTCAACCTGGAACCGGCGCGAAAGCCCGAATATCTGCCCCAGCACAGCGCCGAGCGATACCTCACCCATGGCTTTATCCATGATCGGTTCGGTCACCGCCCTGATAGCCTGAGCAAAGCCTTCGGCGGGAACATCAGCCCCGATCATCCCGGCATCGGCATGCAGGCTGGCCACCAGATCATAATCGCGTTCAAGCATGGCGTTGAGCAATCGGGCCAGAAACAGCCTGTCGGGCAGGGACAGATAGCCCATGATGCCGAAATCAATCGGCACCAGCACGCCATCATCGCGGATAAAGATATTGCCAGGATGCATGTCAGCGTGGAAAAACCCGTCCCGGAAGACCTGCACGAAAAAACACCGGGCGGCGATGCGGGTCACGGCCTCAATATCATGACCGGCGGCGATCAGCCCGTCGTGATCATCAATCCGGGTACCGTGAACACGTTCCATCACCAGCATGCGCTCGCTGCTGAGGGCAAGCTCGATCCTCGGGACCTCAATACCCTCATCATCAGCGTGGTTATCAGCCAGCTTGCCCGCCGCCGCCGCCTCCAGCCTCAGGTCAAGTTCAACATCGGAAAAATAGGCAAACTGGTCCACAGCATGAACCAGCTTGAGCCGCCGCAGTTGCGGGGCGACAGCCTCCACCAGGCGGGCGCAGGACCGGAAGAAACCGATATCGCGTTCCATCCGGCGGCGTATCCCGGGGCGAAGGATCTTGACCGCCACTTCACGGCCATCAGCCAGCACGGCAAAATGAACCTGGGCAATCGAAGCCGCCGCCACCGGGGTATCATCGAATGAGGCAAAGACAGCCTCAAGCGGCTGGTTCAACTCTTCGGTGATGATGGAACGGGCCTGCCGTGATGAAAACGGCTTCAGCCTGTCCTGAAGATAGGCCAGATCAGCCGCCGTATCAGCCCCGATCAGATCAGCCCTGGTGGAAAGCGCCTGCCCGAATTTGATGAAACCGGGGCCAAGCGATGTCAGGGCATCGGCCAGCGCAACCCCCGGGCGGTTTTCAACCCGGCGGGCAAACAGCCAGTCCAGAAACCGCAGCATCCCGCCCAGCCATGACGGCAGCGGGGTGGACCGGCACAGATGGCCCAGCACCCCGCCCCGCAGCAGCACCAATATGGTGTAAGGCAGGCGCAGCAGCATCAGTCCAGTTTCCAGCCGCAGTGAATGGCGGCGATCCCGCCCGACAGATCAAGGCATTTGACCCGGGAAAACCCGGCAGCGGCCATCATGGCGGCAAGGGTTTCCTGATCGGGGAAGCGGCGAATGGATTCGACCAGATAACGGTAACTTTCGCGGTCCCGGGCAATAACCTCACCAAAGGCAGGCAACAGTGATGACCAGGTATCGTAAACCATCCCGAGGGGGCGTGACCGCACCCGGGAAAATTCAAGGCAATAGAATCGCCCGCCGGGTTTGAGGATACGCAACGCTTCCTTGAGCGCGACATCACGGTTGGTGACGTTCCTCAACCCGAAGGCAATGGTGACGAGATCAGCCGAGGCTGAGGCAACAGGAACAGCCTCGGCATCACCGGCGACCCATTCCAGCCCGGCCCTGTCCATAAGGTTGGGGCGGTTGCGGCCCGCCATCATCATTTCAAGGTTGATATCGACAATCGTGGCCCGCGCCCCGCCAGCCGCCAGAAACCGCGCTGCAATATCACCCGTGCCGCCAGCAAGGTCCACCAGATGCTGGCCGGTATCAGGGCTGATCAGGCTGATCAGCCTGTCCTTCCAGTAGCGGTGAATGCCAAGGCTCATGACATCGTTCATCACATCATAGGATGATGCAACGCTGTCAAAGACAGCACGGACCCGTCCGGCCTTTTCCGAGGCCGGGATGGTTGCGTAGCCGAAATCGGTGGTCTCGGCTTCAGGTATCTTCGTGGTGGATTTTTTGCTCATGGAGGCTTTATATCAGGAAGGCCATCCCAGAGGAAAGCATAATGCCTGAATTACCCGAAGTTGAAACCGTTCGAGTTGCGCTCGCCAACGCCACCAGTGGCGGGGTGGTCCGGTCTGTTGAAACATCGGGCAAGGTCATGCGCTGGCCGATCCCGGGTCATCTGCCCGATGTCATGGCAGGGGCCAGCATCAGGGGGTATCGCCGTCGCGGCAAATACATCCTCATGGATATTGAAGCGAAAGCCGGTATGAAAGATCGGGCAGAACACCAGCCCCTGGTGGTGCTGATCCATCTCGGCATGTCGGGGTCGGTGCGTATTCATCCGGCGGGGATGAAGCCGGGGAATGAAAAACACGATCACCTGATCATGACCATGGCGGATAACCAGCGTGTCGTGCTGAATGACCCGAGGCGGTTTGGCGGTGTGGCGCTGATGACCCCGCGGGAGGAACCGGGGCATAAATTACTCAGCGCGATGGGGATCGAACCGCTGGGCAACAGCCTGAGCGGGGCTTTCCTGAAAGACGCGATGCAATCAAAGAAAACATCCATCAAGGCAACGCTGCTGGATCAGCGCATCATCGCCGGGATCGGGAACATCTATGCCAGTGAGGCCCTCTTCATGGCCGGGATCAACCCGAGGAGGCAGGCCGGACGCATCAGCACCAGCCGCCTCGATCTCTTGGCGGGAAGCATCTGCAAGGTGCTGGAGGAGGCGATCATGGCGGGGGGAACGTCCCTGCGTGATCATGTTCAGCCCGGTGGCGAGATCGGCTATTTTGCCCAGCAACTGGCCGTTTATGGCCGTGAGGGGGAGGGCTGCCCCCAATGTTCAGCCCCGATCCGCATGATCCGCCAGACAGGGCGTGCCAGTTTCTATTGCCCTCAATGCCAACGCTGAGTAGATTGTTTTCATGAAGAGATTACTGGCAACCACCCTGATGATAACCGGCATGATGATCGCCGCCGTGCTTGGCAGCGGTCTTGCCCATGCGCAAAGCCCCAAGCAGGTTGAATGGGTCGGTGATCTGCCGGTCATGCCGGGGCTTGAGATCGAAACCGGGCTTGGCTTTGCCTTTGACAGCCCCGAGGGCCGGATCGTCACCATCTACCTCAGCGGGGATGCGCAATCCCCCATGGTGGAGGACTATTACCGCGGTGCCATGGACCCGCTCGGCTGGGTGGAGAAAGACCGCCTCAAATGGCAGCGTGAAGGCGAGGTCATGATGATCCAGCAGGTCAGTGCCGCGGGCAGCCAGTTGTGGAAACTCAGCATCAGGCCGGAATAGCCCATAACCCTTGACAGATAAGGGATGATGAGGCATATAACCGCTTCCGGCGGCATCGGGCCGCCAGCACCCGATACAACTGCAAGTGAGACAGCCAGATGGCAAACCACAAGTCTGCAAAAAAGCGTATTCGCCGCAACGAGGCGTTTAATGAGATCAACAGCAACCGCCGTGGTCGCATCCGTACCTTCATCAAGAAGGTTGAGGCCGCCATCGAAAGCGGTGATGCCGCTGGCGCGCGTGAAGCGCTCAAGGTAGCCCAGCCTGAAATGCATCGCGGCGTGACACGCGGTGTCTTCCACCGCAACACGATCAGCCGCAAGCTGTCCCGTCTGTCCGCGCGCATCAAGGCGATTGCCGCCTAGCCCAAGTTACTTAAATATCCAAACTGTTTGGATAAATTTGCCTGACCTGGTCGAGCAAACCACTGATCCGAAAAACCCCGTGCCGAGAGCGCGGGTTTTTTTTCGAATCGGAGGCGGAGTGCGAAAAATAGCATTAATGGGTAAAATTCGCGCAATAGGACAACGAATCCGATTCAATCCTTGAAACACAATGAAAAATCCAAATGAGTTGGATAAAGCGTGCAGCGCAACACTGAAATGATGGTGTCACCAAAATGAAAAAATGCGCAATTGTTGCGAAAAAAAAATTTGGCAAAACACGAAAAACCGCGTGTTTCCATAAGGCGGCCTGAAAGAAAAAGGGTTGACAGAAAAATATTTTGAAGACGGCCGTTCAAGTGACTTGAACACATCCGGCTCTGCGGACAATATGTAGAAACGATTGGTCACGCAAGCATGAACGAACACCGTCGCCAAGATGGGTCATGACCGGAAACCACCATTCGTAAGATGAAACCGCAGCGGCGTTCTGCCAGCTGTAAAGCATGGTGTTGACGCTATCGTATTACGACGATGCCTCCAACACCGGACAATATCATCGGGTAACATCAGGCCGGGTGAAAAAAAAGAAGGGATGGTCATGACTGAAGATACCTCGCATCACCACCCTGAACCCACCGGGCAGACCCCGCCCCTTTCCATTGATCAGCTGACCGCCGGCTGGGAACGTGTCCGTGACCGGCTCCGCACCGATCTGGGTGACAATGCCTGGCGGCACTGGATCAAGAATCTCCAGTTCATCGAAAAGGCCGGGGCATCCATTATCCTTGGTGCCGAAAGCAAGCTGGCCACCAGCAGGGTCAGCGGCCAGTACACAGACCGCCTGCGCGCCAATTTCAAGCTTGAATGGCCTGAGGTTGATAACGTTGAAATCCGCCATGTGCATCGCACCGCCACCATGCCGCCGAAACCGGCACGGGCCTCGGGACAGCCGGCATCATCGGTGCGCGCCCGCGCCATGGATGATTTTGAGGATTTTGGCGGTCGCCTCGACCCGCGCATGACGTTTGACAATTTCGTTGTCGAGAAGCCGAACGAATTTGCCCATGCCGTTGCCCTTAAAACAGCCATGAGCGAGAACCCGCAATTCAACCCGCTGTTTCTCTATGGCGGGGTCGGGCTGGGCAAGACACACCTGATGCATGCCATCGCCACCCATATCAGGGAAAATTTCGCCCATCGCCGGGTGATCTATATGACCGCCGAGGCCTTCATGCATCATTTCGTCAAGGCCATCCGGCATCAGGACACGATGCAGTTCAAGGAACGCTTCCGTTCGGTTGATGTGCTGATGGTCGATGATGTCCAGTTCATCGGCGGCAAGGATTCCACTCAGGAAGAATTCTTTCACACCTTCAACGCGCTGGTGAACGACAACAAGCAGATCATCATCTCGGCGGATAAATCCCCGACGGACCTGAAAGGCGTGGAAGAACGGTTGCGGTCACGGCTCAACTGGGGGATGGTCGCCAATATCAACCCCACCACCTTTGAATTGAGGCTGGGGATCATCGAAAGCCGGAATGAAGCCGAGGGCATCGGGCTGAGCCATCAGGTCATGGAATTCCTGGCCCACAAGATCACCTCCAACGTCCGTGAACTCGAAGGCGCGCTCAACCGCATTGTCGCCAACAAGATGATCAACGGTGACCCGATCACCATTGATAGCGTGCGCGTTATCCTGGCTGATGTGCTGCGGGCCAGCAATCGGCAGGTCTCCATGGGTGAGATCAAGCGGGAAGTCGCCCGCCATTACAATATCAGGCTGGAAGAAATGCATTCCAAGCGGCGGTCACGCAACATTGTTCTGCCGCGCCAGGTCGCCATGTTCCTTGCCAAGAACCTGACATCGAATTCGTATCCCGAGATCGGCCAGCACTTTGGCGGGCGGGATCACACCACCGTCATGCACGCCGTCAACAAGGTCGAAAGCATGATGAATGAAGACGCCACCATGGCCGAAGATATCGCCATGTTGCGATCCCTGCTGCACGCCAGCAACCAGCCCTGATCAGGTCATTTCAGGTGGCGTGATCGCCATGGGCTGAACCCCTCAAAAAATACAATATTCTGGTATTTCCAACGGGAAATATGCTATATTTTGTTATTAAATAAAAATAATCAGGCACAGGTTGCCCGGTAAGTGAAGAGGCTGACATGAAACTGACCATTGATCGCGCAGCATTGATCAAACCCCTTGGCCACGCCCATGGGGTTGTTGAGCGTCGGAACACGGTTCCAATCCTTTCCAACGCGGTGTTGAGGGCTGAAAACAGCCAGCTGACCCTGATCGCAACCGACATGGATATGGATATTGTTGAAACCGTTCCGGCCGCGGTGATGGAACCCGGGGTGGTGACCACACCGGCCCAGCTGATCTATGACATTGCCCGCAAACTGCCTGAAGGCGCGGAAATTGAAATCGCCCAGACTGACCCGGGCCAGATCGTGATGCGGGCGGGCCGGTCCAGCTTTTCCCTGCCGACCCTGCCGGTTGAGGATTTCCCGGCCATCAGTGATCAGGCCATGACCACCGAGTTCACGCTGGCCGCGGCTGACCTGAAGGCGTTGATTGAAAACACCCGCTTTGCGGTTTCCACCGAAGAAACGCGGTATTACCTCAACGGCATTTACCTGCATATCGCCGAGATGCAGTTGCTCAGGGCTGTTTCCACCGATGGGCATCGGCTGGCGCGGTCACAGATGGATCTGCCTGGCGGCGCTGAAAGCATGCCGTCCGTGATTGTCCCCCGCAAGGCTGTTGGTGAACTCAGCAAGCTGATTGACGAATACGAAGGCGATGTCCGGATCGGCATTACCGATAGCCGGGCGCGGTTTACCTTTGGGTCGGTTGAGGTCACCACCAAGCTGATCGATGGCACTTTCCCGGATTACCAGCGCGTGATCCCGACCGAAAACAACAATATCCTGCAAGTATCCTCGGATGCATTCAGGCAGGCGGTGGATCGTGTCTCAACTGTATCGGCTGATAAAACACGTTCCGTGAAGATGCGGATATCGGGTGAGGTGATGACGCTGTCTGCCTCCAGCACGGATTCCGCCAGTGGTGAGGAAACGCTTGAGGTCAGCTACAACGGCAGTGATATCGAAATCGGCTACAACGCCCGCTACCTGATGGATGTTGCCAGCCAGATCGATGGCGAGACGATAGAATTTGCACTGGCGGACAGCGCCCTGCCCACCGTGATCCGCAACCCTGGCGATGATGCCAATCTGTTTGTGCTCATGCCGATGAGGGTTTAGGCAGCGTTGCTCTACTCACCCACCATTCAGCCTGATGAATACCGGCAGGATACCCCGTCTGGTCACGTCTGGCTGACTGAACTGACGGTTAACGGGTTTCGCAATTATGATCATTTGAGCGTGTCGCTTGACCATCGTCCGGTGATCCTCACCGGGCCCAATGGCGCGGGTAAAACCAACCTGATGGAGGCGGTATCGCTGCTCGCCCCGGGGCGGGGGCTGCGCCGTGCCAGGGTAACCCAGATGGCCAGGCAATCGAGGCTTGCCGCCGCCAATGGGGGCGCATCAACGGCCTGGTCGGTGGCGGTCAGGATGGAAACCCCTGACGGACCGTTTCAGGCCGGGACCGGCATCACCGATGACCCTGCTGGTCATGAACCATCCCGGCGGTTGATCCGCATTGACGGGGAGACAGCATCACAGACACAGCTGGCGGAACGTGTTGCGGTATCGTGGCTGACGCCCGAGATGGATCAGGTGCTGGGTGCGCCGCCATCGGAACGGCGGCGTTTCCTTGACCGGCTGGTGATCGCCTTTGACCCGGCCCATAGTGGTCGCCTGCAGCGCTATGATAAAGCATCACGCCAGCGCAATCGTCTGCTCGATGAAAATCGCGGCGATGCCACCTGGCTGGAAGCGCTTGAGGCTGAAATGGCGGCATCAGGGGTTGCGATCCTTGCTGCCCGCATGGCGCTTGTGGAAGCCCTTGACCGCGAAGCCTCCCTGCCGGTGCCGGTGTTCCCGTCAGCGCGGCTCCATCTTGAGGGTGAGGCCGAAGAATGGATGCAGACCATGCCGGCGATTGATGTCGAGGACCGCATCAGGATGGAGGCAAAGGCCGCCCGCCAGCGGGGGGAGAAATCAATCCCCGGGGCATCGGCCAGTGTGCTGGTGGCCACGCATTCCGGCACCGGGCAGGATGCCGAGCTGTCCTCAACCGGGGAGCAGAAAGCGCTCGTCATTTCGGTGATCCTGGCGCATGCCCGGTTGCAGTCAAAGCGGCTCAGGAGGCCGCCCATCCTGCTGCTTGATGATATCGCCTCCCACCTCGATGAACGCCGCCGCAACGCGCTGTTTGATCTGACGGGGGAGCTGGCTGGACAAGTGTGGTTCAGCGGCACGGATGAAGCCATTTTTGAGACGCTGATCAAAACGGGGCAACATATCCCCATTGCCGCGGGCAGGATGGTGCCAAGCCATGCTGACGGAGAATAGACCATGACAGAAGACATTAACGAAAACGGCAACGAGAATTATGATGCCGATTCCATCAAGGTCCTGCGCGGCCTTGATGCTGTCCGCAAACGCCCGGGCATGTATATCGGTGATACCGATGATGGCTCCGGTCTGCATCACATGATCTATGAGGTGGTGGACAACGCCATTGATGAGGCGCTGGCCGGGCATTGTGATCTGGTCCAGGTGATCCTGAACGGCAATGGCTCGGTCACGGTCACCGATAATGGCCGCGGCATCCCCACTGACCTGCACCATGAAGAAGGCGTGTCGGCGGCTGAGGTGATCATGACCCAGCTCCATGCCGGCGGCAAGTTTGACAACAACTCCTACAAGGTATCCGGCGGACTGCACGGTGTTGGTGTATCGGTGGTCAACGCGCTCTCGACCACGCTTGAGCTGGTCATCTATCGCAATGGCAAAAAGCACAGCATCACCTTTGAGCATGGCGAGGCGGTGGCCCCCCTGTCGGAAGACGGTGATAGCGGGGGGCAGACCGGGACTGAAATCACCTTTGTTCCGTCACCTGAAACCTTCACCAATATCGAATTTGATTACCCCACGCTGGAACACCGCCTGCGTGAGCTGGCGTTTCTCAACAGCGGGGTCAATATCCGCCTCACCGATGATCGTCAGGCTGAACAGAAAGTCAGCCAGTTCCATTACGAAGGCGGCTTGCGGGAGTTTGTTTCCTGGCTCGACCGGTCCCGCAGCGCCCTGCATGACACCATCGACAATACCTCCCAGAAAGAAGGTGTCGGTGTTGAGATCGCCATGGAATGGACCGACAGCTATCACGAAACCACGCTCTGTTTCACCAACAATATCCCCCAGCGTGATGGCGGAACGCACCTTGCCGGGTTCAGGGCGGCGATGACACGGGTCATCAACGCCTATGCCCAGGAAAGCGGGATCGCCAAAAAGGAAAAGGTCCAGCTGTCGGGTGAAGATGCGCGTGAAGGCCTGACCGCGATCATTTCCGTCAAGGTGCCTGATCCCAAATTCTCATCCCAGACAAAGGACAAGCTGGTATCGTCCGAGGTTCGCCCGATTGTCGATGCGGCGGTATCGGATGCCCTGACCCAGTGGCTGGAAGAAAACCCGAATGAGGCCAAGAAAGTCGTCTCCAAGGCCTATGAGGCCGCCGCTGCCCGTGAAGCCGCGCGCAAGGCAAGGGAGCTGACCCGGCGCAAGGGCGTGATGGATATCGCCAGCCTGCCGGGGAAACTGGCCGACTGTCAGGAAAAGGACCCGGCAAAATCGGAAATATTCCTCGTTGAGGGTGATTCGGCGGGCGGTTCCGCGAAACAGGGGCGTGATCGCGCCAATCAGGCCATTCTCCCCCTGCGGGGTAAAATCCTCAACGTTGAGCGCGCCCGGGTTGACAAGATGCTGTCCTCGGCTGAACTCGGCACCCTCATCACCGCCATCGGGGCCGGTGTCGGCAATGCTGACATGGACCCGGCCAAGGCGCGTTACCACAAGATCATCATCATGACCGATGCTGATGTTGACGGCAGCCATATCCGCACCCTGTTGCTGACCTTTTTCTTCCGCCACATGCGGCCATTGATCGAAAACGGCTATCTCTATATCGCGCAGCCTCCGCTGTTTCGCGCCAAGCGGGGCGGCTCGGAAGTCTACCTCAAGGATCAGCGTGAACTGGATGGTTACCTCCAGGATGCGGGGCTGAAGGATGCTGTCCTGCTGGCCGCTGATGGCAGCCAGAGCATGGGGGCTGATCTGGTTGATATCGTCAATCAGGCGGGGGCGGCGATGCGTTGCATCACCTCGCTTGCCCGCACCGTGGGCAGCACGGCGGTGGTTGAACAGGCCTCCATCGCGGCGCTGCTGACCCCGGCTGCCATCGGTGAGGAAGAGGCCGCCGGTTACCTCGCCCGCCGGCTTGAAAGCATCAGTGATCCGCTTGAACGCGGCTGGAAGGGGGCGATTGTCGATAACCCGGCCGAGCCTGGCACCAAGATCATGGAAATCAGCCGGACGCTGAGGGGGGTGACCGAAACCTATCACCTGTCGCGCCGTCTGCTGGCCACCGAAGAGGCCCGCCGCCTCGATGAAATGGCCGGGATGTTGCAGGAACATTTCACCCGCCCGGCGGATTTCAAGGCAGGGTCAAACGAAGAAAAAATTTATGGCCCGACCGGGCTGGTGGAAACGATTTTCGGGCTTGGCAAAAAAGGGTCACAGATTTCCCGCTACAAGGGGCTTGGTGAAATGAACCCTGAACAGCTCTGGGAAACGACGCTAGATCCCAATCAGCGGACGCTGCTGCAAGTCAGGGTCGAACAGGAAGACGATGCCAATGATGCGTTCGAATCGCTGATGGGTGAAGATGTTGAAAAGCGGCGTCAGTTTATTCAGGAAAATGCCTTGAGGGTTGCCAATCTGGATGTCTGATCCCTTGCCTGTCTGCGCGGACCCGGAGGAATGATCATGCCTGATCAGGGCTTCAACATGGTGGCGGCGGATGCCCAGGTGAACATCAGCCAGTTGTCGCTGGTGCGGTGGATCGCGCTGTCGGGCCAGCTGGCGGCAATTCTTTTTGTCTATTTCATCCTCAGCTATCCCCTGCCGCTCATCACCTGCCTGGTGCTGGTGGCGGCATCGGCCCTGGTCGGGTTCTGGCAGGCGGTGGCAACCGCGGATAGCAAACAGTTCAGCCGCCGGGCTGTCCTGCTGCTGTTGTCGTTTGATATCGTCCAGCTCGGGGTCCTGCTTTACCTGACGGGCGGGCTGGCCAACCCGTTCTCGGTGATGCTGCTGGCCCCGGTGACGATTTCGGCAACGGTTCTGCGTCAACAGGAAACGGCAACGCTGGTGGTGCTGACCATGGTGGTGGCCACGGTGCTGGCGTTTTATCATTTCCCCCTGCCCTGGGCCTCTATCTTCAGCCTTGAGCCGCTTTATGTGGCGGGGTTGTGGTTTGCGCTGGTCCTGACGACGGTTTTTGTCGCCCTCTATGCCGGGCTGGTTTCCAGTGAGAGCCGAAAGCTGGCGCGGGGTCTGGCCGAAGCCAGGCTGAGCCTTGAGCGTGAACACAAGATGGTCTCCCTCGGCTCCCTCGCCACGGCCGCCGCGCATAAGCTGGGGTCACCGCTCAACACCATCACCATCATTGCCCATGAGCTGGAACATCTGGCCGATGGCAAAACGAACTCGAAACAGTATCAGCATTTCATTGATGATATCCGCCAGCTCAAGGAAGAAACGGAACGCTGCCGGGCTATCCTGGCCGAACTCAATGATGATGCTGTCCTGCTCGGTAATGAAAGCACCGATCCTGTGACGATCTCGGCCTTTCTGAAAAGCCTGATGGAGGAACGGTTTGCTGATATAGCCACCATGCTCAGCATGGAAGTCAACGCCAATGAGGCGATTGCCGAGCCGATGGTGACGCGGCGGCCGGAATTGATCCACCCGATTGAAACGCTGGTGGATAACGCCGCCCATTTCACCGAAACCAGCATCGGTCTTGGCCTCAGCTGGGATGAGATGAATTTCACCATCACCATCCGTGATGACGGCCCCGGGTTCCAGTCTTCGGTGCTGGCCAGCCTTGGTGATCCCTATGCCAGCAGCCGTGAAGGCGTGGATGGTCACATGGGCCTCGGGGTCTTTATTGCCATGACCATGGTCAATCATGTTGGCGGGTCGATCAAGATCGGCAACAGGAAGACAGGCGGTGCCGAAGCCATCCTGACCTATCCGCGTGAAGGGTTTGATGCCGGGCCATGAGCAGGACCGGATGGATGAGGCCCGTATTGTCATGATTGCGCCGCGGATGATCCGGGGTCTATACTGGGTATGATTGAGGTTTAAAGGATCAGTGGACGTAAAATGAAATTGTTGATTGTTGATGATGATGCCCCGTTGAGAGGCCGCCTCACCCGGGTGATGGAACGCCGCGGGTTCACGGTTCATGATGCCGCCGGGGTTGATGATGCGCGCCTGCTGATCGACCAGCATGCCTTTACCCATGCTGTGCTGGACATGAAACTGGATGATGGCAACGGGCTTGATATCGTCCCCCTGATCCATGAGCGCAACCCGGATTGCCGGGTGATCATGCTCACCGGCTTTGGCAATATCGCCACCGCCGTCGCGGCGGTGAAGGCAGGGGCCATGGATTACCTGCCCAAGCCCGCTGACCCCGATACCATCGCGGCAGCCCTGCTCCAGCAGGGTGATGAGATGCCGCCGCCGCCTGAGGACCCGATGTCGGCCGACCGTGTGCGGTGGGAGCATATTCAGCGTGTTTATGAGCAATGCGGCCGCAATGTCTCCGAAACCGCCCGGCGGCTGAAACTGCACCGCCGTACCTTGCAGCGTATTCTTGCCAAACACGCGCCAAGGCCCTAATAAGGTGACCCTGACACACAGTCCCTGACCATAAAAGAGACAGGGTTAAAATAAAGGGCCCCCCAAGGTGGCAAAAGAATGAAGAATAAAACCAACTGGCACAAGGACACGATCAGTGTCCGTGGCGGGCTGAAGCGTTCAGCGTTCAAGGAAACATCCGAAGCTCTTTTCCTGAACTCGGGCTATGTCTACGACACAGCCGAAGAAGCCGCTGAGGCGTTCAGCGGGGATATTGACCGGTTCGTTTATTCCCGTTTTGGCAACCCAACCGTAGCCATGCTCGAAGAAAGGCTCGCGCTCATGGAGGGCGCTGAGGCCGCGCTCGCCACCGGTACCGGCATGGCATCGATGTTCATGTCCATGGCGGGGATGTTGAGCCAGGGTGATCGTGTGGTGGCCAGCCGTGCGCTGTTCGGGGCGTGCTATTCGGTGATCAGGGATATTTTGCCGCGCTGGGGTATTGAGGTGGCTTTTGTTGATGGCACCGACCTCAATCAATGGACCGCCGCGCTGGGCAAGCCTGCCAAAATCGTTTTTGTGGAAACACCGTCAAACCCGATGCTTGAGCTGGTGGATATTGAGGCTGTGACCAAACTGGCGCATCAGGCCGGGGCGCTGATGGTGGTTGATAACGTCTTTGGCACCCAGTCAGGGCAATCACCACTGGCGCTGGGCGCGGATGTGGTGATGTATTCGATCACCAAGCATCACGATGGCCATGGCCGGGTGATGGGCGGGGCGCTGATAGGGTCGGAGGAGATCATCCGCGGCGATCTGCTGAAATTTTTCCGCCAGACCGGCCCGATGATCAGCCCGTTCAATGCCTGGGTCATCCTGAAATCGATGGAAAGCATGAACCTGAGGGTTGAACGCAAGGCTGAAAATGCTGTTGCCGTGGCTGATTTTCTCAGCAGCCATGATGCGGTTGACCGGATTTACTACCCCCATCATTCATCCCACCCGCAGCATGAACTGGCCCGCCGGCAGATGAGCCATGGCGGCACCATCCTGTCCTTCACCATCCCCGGCGGCAGGGATGAAGCCTTTGCCCTGCTCAATCAGCTGGAGCTGATCGACATTTCCAATAACCTGGGCGATTCGAAGAGTCTGGCCTGCCATCCAGCCTCCACCACCCATGAAGGAATTGGCCCGGAAGGCCGTGATGTCATGGGAATCGGCGAAAACCTGATCCGACTTTCCCTAGGTCTTGAGCACAAGGATGACCTGATAGGCGATCTTGCCCATGCTCTTGGCGCTTTATAAGCCTGCCGAACAGCTTCAAATACACTCAAGACTGACCCGTGCGGATGTATTCATGACCGTTGGGGTAGGCTTTGCCTGTCCTTTAGGGGGATATCACATAATTAACTAATTTTTAGAGAATGCCTCAATAGATTGTTAATGAAGCAGATCATGTATTGTGCCCGAAATGAGTTTATCGAAAGAGGAGTTAACCTGGTTATCCTGATGATGCTGCTATCCTCCTACGGCGGCGGAGGCGGGGGCGGGGGAGGTGGAGGCGGTGCCACGATCCCGGTGGTGGTATCAGCCCAAGCGGAAATTCCTAGGACCGGTTCTGCCGATTGGTGATCAGATCATCAACCACCGACGGGTCCGCCAGGGTTGAGGTATCCCCCAGCTCGGCAAAATCATCAGCGGCCACCTTGCGCAGAATGCGGCGCATGATCTTGCCGGACCGCGTTTTCGGCAGACCAGGTGCCCATTGCATCAGGTCGGGTGTTGCAATCGGGCCGATTTCCTTTCGGACCCACAGCCGCAATTCAGCGTGCAGTTCATCCGAAGGTTCCTCCCCCGCATTCAACGTGACATAGGCGTAAATGCCCTGTCCTTTGATATCATGGGGGTAGCCCACCACCGCAGCCTCAGCCACCTTGGCATGGGCGACGAGCGCGCTTTCCACCTCGGCGGTACCCATGCGGTGACCCGATACGTTGATAACATCATCAACCCGACCGGTGATCCAGTAATAGCCATCATCATCACGGCGGCACCCGTCACCCGTAAAATAGCGCCCCGGGAAAGTCGTGAAATACGTTTCAACGAAACGTTTATGATCACCATAGACAGTGCGCATCTGCCCGGGCCAGGACCGGTCAATACAAAGATTGCCATCCGTGCTGCCCTCAAGCGGGTTATTTTCATTATCAACCAGCACAGGCTCAATCCCGAAGAAAGGCCGTGTCGCTGATCCCGGTTTGGTCGGGGTTGCACCAGGCAGGGGCGTGATCATGATGCCGCCGGTTTCGGTCTGCCACCAGGTATCGACAATCGGGCAGCGGCTATCACCGACAACGCTGTGGTACCACATCCAGGCTTCGGGGTTGATCGGCTCCCCGACGGAACCGAGCAGGCGCAGCGAAGACCGGTCGGTTTTCGTGACCGGATCATCACCTTCACGCATCAGTGCACGGATCGCCGTGGGGGCAGTGTAGAAGATATTGACCTTGTGCTTTTCCACCACCTGCCAGAAACGGCTGGCATCAGGGTAGGTCGGCACGCCCTCAAACATCAGCGTGATCGCGCCATTGGCGAGGGGGCCGTAAATGATATAGGAATGCCCCGTCACCCAGCCGACATCAGCGGTGCACCAGTAGACATCACCATCATGGTAGTCAAAGACGTATTGATGCGTCATCGAGGCATAGACCATATAGCCGCCAGTGGTGTGCATCACGCCCTTGGGCTTGCCGGTTGACCCTGACGTGTAAAGGATGAAGAGCGGGTCTTCGGCATTCATTTCCTCAGCCGGGTAATCCGCCGATGCCTCGGCCACGCCCTCATGATACCAGAAATCCCGGCCATCAACCCAGTTGATACTGTTGCCGGTGCGGCGCACCACGATGCAGGTCTTGCACATTGGGCA
>CENJ01082228.1_pt1 | contig 15510 bp, 12 predicted proteins | sample 356161 | NCBI WGS metagenome assembly CENJ01 (sample SAMEA2619531, study PRJEB7988) | marine metagenome | biome: marine biome (ENVO:00000447); feature: surface water layer (ENVO:00002042); material: "saline water (ENVO:00002010), including plankton (ENVO:xxxxxxxx)" | depth 5 m
GAAATTATGCAATCAAAGGAAATTATGCAAATCAAAGAAATTTTTAAGCGCAATCACACCAAAATGGCATTTCAAATTGAAAAGATTACAGAGGCAGTATTAAAAGCAATGCTATCGGTGAAAAATGGATCTCCTAAAGATGCAGAAGAAATTGCAAACAAAGTTTGCTTCAATTTAAATGAAAGAAGAGCTAGTATCCCGAACTACGTTCCAAATGTTGAAGAGATTCAAGACCTAGTTGAACAAACTTTAATGAAAAGTGAGTTTTTAGATGTTGCAAAAGCATATATATTGTACAGAAACATTCAGGCGAAAAAAAGACAAAGAAATATTTTTGAAAGAAGAATTACTCTCAAACCTTTTGAGTATCCAGAACTCTACGAATATGTTCCTGCTATTAGACATTCATATTGGATTCATACAGAGTTTAATTTCACAAGCGATGTTCAAGATTTTAAAACACATTTAACTGAGATTGAAAGAAATGCAATTAAAAATGCCATGCTAGCAATTTCTCAAATTGAAGTTGCTGTAAAAAGTTTTTGGGGAGATATTTATCACAAAATCCCTAAGCCAGAAGTTGGTGCTGTTGGTTCTACTTTTGCTGAAAGCGAAGTTAGACATACAGATGCATATTCACACTTGCTTGAAATATTGGGCCTAAATACAGAGTTTAAAAATTTGAAAAAGAACCCTGTGATAATGAAAAGAGTTCGCTATTTGGATGCGGCACTTGTTAGTTCAAAAAGTGAAAACGACAAAGAATACACGGAAGCAATATTATTGTTCTCACTATTTATTGAACATGTATCTTTATTTTCACAATTTTTAATAATAATGGCCTTTAACAAGCATAAAAATATGCTTAAGGGGATTTCTAATGTTGTAGAAGCTACGTCAAAAGAAGAACAAATTCATGGAGATTTTGGTATTGATTTAATTAATATAATTAGAAAAGAAAATCCACAATGGTTTGACGTCAAGTACGAGTTTAAGGTACAAAATATGTGCAAAACCGCATATGAAGCTGAAAGCGCAATTGTAGACTGGATTTTTGAAAAAGGAGAGGTTGATTTCTTGCCAAAAAATCAAATTAAAGAATTTATAAAAGATAGATTTAACAGATCATTATCGAGCATTGGAGTTAAAGAAGTATTTGAAACAGATTCAAATATATTAAATGAAACCGAATGGTTTAATGATGAAATTATCGGAACCAAACATGTTGATTTTTTTGTTAAACGATCTATTAATTACAGCAAAAAAACCCAAAGTATAACCGCTCAAGACTTATTTTAAGATATGCAAAAAACCAAACCAGATTTAGCAAAAAACCAATCTTTGGCAAACAAAAAAAATTCAGATTATGGGTACCTACTTGACGCAAGATCAAAAGAAGTAACCGCAAAAAAAGAAAATGCTGGTTTTGACTGGTTAACTGAACATAGTAGAAATTTTTTAGCAGCAGGCTATGTTACAGAAGGTGTTAAAGCAGAAGAAAGAATTAGAGAGATTGCCAACAGAGCCGAAGAAATATTAAAGTTACCTGGATTTAGCGATAAATTTTTTAACTATATGGAAAAGGGCTATTATTCCCTTTCGTCACCTGTGTGGTCAAATTTTGGAAAAAAAAGAGGGCTGCCTATCAGCTGTTTTGGGTCGAATATTGCCGACGACATGGGCAATATTTTATACACCCAATCAGAAGTAGGTATGATGTCAAAACTTGGTGGAGGAACATCTGGATATTTTGGTAATATAAGACATCGAGGAGCAAGTGTTAAAGACAATGGTGAAGCGTCCGGTTCGGTACACATTATGCAATTGTTTGAAACTATGGTTGATGTGGTTAGTCAGGGGTCCGTTCGTCGGGGTCGTTTTTCTCCCTATTTACCAGTTGAACATCCAGACATTTTAGAATTCCTTGACATTGGAACTGAAGGGAATCCAATACAAGAACTTACTCACGGTGTTTCTGTTACTGACAAATGGCTTAAAGAAATGATTGATGGTGATGTGGAAAAGCGTAATATTTGGGCGAAAGTACTTCAAAGGAGAGGGGAAATTGGCTACCCTTATATATTTTTTAAAGATAATGCTAACAATGGGGCTCCAGAAGTTTATAAGAAGAACAACTACACAGTAAATGCAAGTAATTTATGTACTGAGATAATGTTGCCGTCAAATGATGAGTGGTCTTTTGTTTGCTGCCTTTCATCTCTTAATGCTTTACATTATGACGACTGGAAAAACACAGACGCCGTTGAAACTATGATATATTTTTTAGACGCAGTAATAAGTGAATTTGTTGAAAAACTAGATGTCTATAAAGATTCTTCCGACTTAGACGATCAACAAACCTTTTTGTTCATGAAAAGAGCTTACAATTTTGCAAAAGATCATAGGGCCTTAGGTTTAGGGGTATTAGGTTGGCACTCATTATTACAATCTAAGATGTTGTCCTTTAACAGTCAAGATGCTTATAACTTAAATTCAGAAATATTTAAATTTATAAAAATCAAATCCTATGAAGCATCAGCAAAATTAGCAGAAATATACGGAGAGCCCAAAGTGTTAAAAGGATTTGGAAGAAGAAACACAACATTAAATGCTATTGCTCCAACAACATCATCTGCTTTCATTCTTGGACAAGTTTCTCAAGGAATTGAGCCTATTTGGTCAAATATTTATGTTAAAGATATCGCAAAAACCAAATCAACAATTAAAAACCCCTTTTTGGTTAAATTGCTTGAAGAAAAAGGGAGAAACACACAAGATATATGGCGAAATATTAGAGATAAAGACGGTTCGGTTCAGCATTTAGATTTTTTATCTGATCATGAAAAAGACGTGTTTAAAACCTATGCTGAAATAGATCAAATGGATATAATTTATCAAGCTGCCAATAGACAGAACCACATTGACCAAGGACAGTCAGTGAACCTTATGGTCCACCCAAGCATGCCTACAAAAGATATAAATAAATTATATATAACAGCATGGAAACTTGGTTTAAAATCTTTATACTATCAACATAGTATGAATGCAGCACAACAATTTAAACAAAAAAAAGAATGTGCTTCCTGCGAAGCCTAACTTGACAAAACTAATATTTTCGACAGCTGTTGTTTATCTATCAGCTTGCGCTAATGTCATCCCACCTAGTGGAGGACCGCTGGACAAAGAGCCTCCACGTTTAGTTTCTAATGAAATATTAGTAGATAATAATAAACTAAAAAAAGTAGACTTACTATTTGATGAGAATATATCATTAAATAACTGGAACCAAAACTTTTATATATCTCCTCCTAGCGAATGTATAATTAAAAAAAATGTAAATAAAAGAATACTTAGTATATACTTTGAGCCATATTTTTTAATTGAACATAACTATAAATTAAGCTTATCAAATGTTGTAAAAGACTATAACGAAGGTAATGTTTTAGACTCACTTGAGATTAAGTCCAAAAATGTTTACAATAATACTTTTAAAGGAACCCTAAAATGTGTCTACGATGATATACCACTTCAAAATCATTGGATAACTCTTTATCGTAAAAGTATTTCTGACTCTTTAATTTTTAAAGAATTACCATCATATATCACAAAATCTGATGAAAATGGAGAGTTTAAATTTGAGGACGTAAAACCTGGCAGTTACAAGCTTCTTTCAATAGAAAATAACTTTAACTTTTATGATTATAAAGTTTATGTGTCTTTTAGTGACGACTATTATCTAGTTCATGACTCCTCTTTTATCAGCACTCATCTAAATGCATATAATTCTGAACTTTCTTTCAAAAATGATTCAGTAATTAATGACACTCTTAAAACAAATAATCAAATTATTGTTAATCTTAACAAAGACAAAAATTTAATCGTAGAACTTTACAATAATCAAAAATTGATAAAACGCGAGCAAGTAATTAATAAAGCTTGTACACTTAGTAATCTTAAAAAAGGGGAATATAGTTTAAAATATTTTATCGATTTAGATTCGAATCAAATTTTCAGCAATGGCAGCTTTTTAAAAAAGCAAGCTGAAATAAAATTAAGTTATAAAAAAAGTATTAACGTACTAGAAAATTGGTCTACAGAAGTTGACTTAATTATTGACTAACACCTATCTTCCAGAAAAGGATATTTTAACCTATATTTTTTTAAGTTATTTAAATCGATTTGAAAAACTAAATAATCGCCTTCATTACTCTGGTTATGTAAGTCATCGCCAGTAAAGCTTATCAACCTTGAGTGCCCTGGGTAATTAATATTATTTTCATCGTCATATCCATTTCTGTTAACTCCGATAACAAATGATTGGTTTTCAACGGCTCTTGCAGGCAATAATAAGTCCCATGCATTAATTCTTTGAATCGGCCAATTTGCAACATATACTATTATGTCAAACACATCGTCTTTTGTTAATACTGGAAATCTTAAGTCATAACAAATTTGTGGACAAATGTTCCAATCTTTATACTTAAATGATTTTATTTCAGTACCTGGGGTAATGTATTTATCTTCATTTGCAATAGAAAATAAATGAAGTTTATCATAGGTGTGTGTGATATCTTTTACATTGTCGTAAAAAATAAACCTATTGAAAATATTTTCATTTTCTTTAACCATTAAACTGCCACAAATTGCACACTGTTTTTCTCTTGCTAATGTCTTCATCCATAAAATTGAAGGATTATTTTTAAAGTCATAAATATTTTTAGGAGGAAAGTTAAATCCCGTATCAAAGGTCTCAGGTAGTACTATTAAATCAATATTTATTAAATTTTTTAATTTATTGTAAATATTGTCAATGTTTTGATTTATGTCAGGACCTATGATTCCTGATTCTACTAGACAAACATCCAGCTTTGAACTCATTATTTACTGAGATTTATATTTTGCTTTTAAAAATTCTCTGTTTAGTCTAGCGATATTATCTAGTGATATTCCTTTTGGACAAACTACTTCACAAGCTCCAGTATTCGTGCAATTACCGAAACCCTCCTCATCCATTTGTTTAACCATGTTTAACACCCTATCTGTGGCTTCAACTTTTCCTTGTGGCAGTAATGAGTACTGTGATACTTTAGCAGATACAAACAGCATTGCCGAGGCATTTTTACAAGTAGCAACGCATGCAGCACAACCAATACATGTTGCAGCATCAAATGCTTTATCAGCATCTTTTTTTTCTATAGGAATTGCATTGGCATCTTGAGTGTTTCCTGATGTATTTACCGATATATAGCCTCCAGCATGTTGAATTCTGTCAAATGCTGACCTATCAACAACCAAATCCTTAATAACAGGAAATGGTTTTGCTCTAAATGGTTCTATAAAAATGGTATCACCATCATTGAACTTTCTCATGTGTAACTGACAAGTTGTAACTAATCTATCAGGACCATGAGCTTGTCCATTTATAAACATAGAGCATGAACCACAAATACCTTCTCTACAATCATGATCAAAAGCTACTGGATCTTCATTTCTGTTAATCAGCTCCTCATTTAGAACATCCATCATCTCTAAAAAAGACATATCTGGTGTGATATCAGAAATTTCATAGTCTCTTAATTCACCTTTAGATTTATTGTTTTCTTGTCTCCAGATTTTTAAATTTAGTTTCATCTTATTTATATGATCTTGTTTTAAGTTCTACATTTTTAAATGTTAATTCTTCTTTATGTAAAATTGCTTCTGATGGCTTTCCATTGTATTCCCAAGCTGAAACAAAGTTGTATTTTTCGTCATTTCTCAAAGCCTCACCTTCTTTTGTTTGATGCTCTTCTCTAAAATGACCACCACATGACTCCTCTCTATCAAGAGCATCTTTTGCAAACAATTCTCCCAGTTCCAAAAAGTCTGCAACTCTTAAAGCTTTTGAGAGTGTTTCATTAAATCCTTTATTTTTTCCTGTAACATTTACACTTTTATAAAACTCTTTTCTTAACTCTTTAACTTCTTGAATAGCTTTCTCTAAACCTTTTTTATTTCTTGCCATACCACATTTGTTCCATATTATCTTTCCTAACTTTTTATGAAAATAATCTACTGTTTTACTTCCTTTAGTGGATAATAATTTTTCTATTTTTTCTTCAACAGATTTTTGAGCCTCTTCAAATTCCTTAGTGTCAGTGGAAATTGGACCAGTTCTGATGTCATCAGATAAGTAGTCACCTATTGTGTAAGGAAGCACAAAATAACCGTCAGCTAAACCTTGCATAAGTGCTGATGCTCCGAGCCTATTTGCTCCATGATCAGAAAAATTTGCTTCACCAATTGCGAAGCATCCAGGGATAGTTGTCATCAAATTATAATCAACCCAAACTCCTCCCATTGTATAATGTACAGCTGGGTATATCATCATTGGTGTCTCATATGGATTTTGATCTACAATTTTTTCATACATCTGAAATAGATTTCCATATTTTGATTTTACAATTTCTTTTCCAAGCTTTTCAATAAGATCTTTATTCTCAGTATCTAAATTTTTTATTTGAGCTTGCTCTTTTCCATATCTTATTATGGCATCATAAAAGTCTAAATAAACTGCCTCACCAGTTTTATTTACTCCATATCCAGCATCGCACCTTTCTTTTGCTGCTCTTGAAGCAACATCTCTTGGGACAAGATTGCCAAATGCAGGATATCTTCTTTCCAAATAGTAATCTCTGTCTTCTTCTTTTAGATCAGTAGGTTTTAGGCTTCCTTCTCTAATTTTCTTGGCATCCTCTTTTGATTTTGGCACCCATATTCTTCCGTCATTTCTCAAAGACTCTGACATTAAAGTAAGCTTTGATTGATAATCTCCCGAAACTGGAATGCATGTTGGGTGAATTTGAGTGAAGCAAGGATTGGCAAAAAAAGCTCCTTTTCTATGTATCTTCCATGAGGCTGTTACATTACTTCCCATAGCATTAGTTGATAGGTAAAAAAGATTTCCATATCCTCCAGAAGCTATTACAACAGCATGAGCTGAATGTCTTTCTATTTCACCAGTAACCAAGTTTCTAGTAATAATTCCTCTTGCCTTTCCATCAACAATTACAAGTTCTAACATTTCATGTCTGCTATACATTTTTATCTTTCCTCTCGAAATTTGTCTGTTCATCGCTGAATATGCACCAAGTAGTAATTGCTGGCCCGTTTGACCTTTTGCATAAAATGTTCTAGAAACCAGAACTCCACCAAATGATCTATTATCTAATAGTCCTCCATAATCTCGGGCAAATGGAACTCCTTGAGCAACACATTGATCAATGATATTAGCAGATACCTCGGCAAGTCTATACACATTTGATTCTCTGGACCTATAATCCCCTCCTTTAATGGTATCGTAGAACAATCGGTATGTAGAGTCTCCATCTCCTTGGTAGTTCTTTGCTGCATTTATACCTCCTTGAGCCGCTATAGAGTGTGCTCTTCTTGGAGAGTCTTGAAAACAAAATGATTTCACATTATATCCAAGCTCAGCTAGAGTTGCAGATGCAGAACCTCCAGCTAGTCCAGTACCGACAACAATAACATCGATTAATCTTTTGTTTGCAGGGCTGACCAGATTAATTTCATTTTTGTGTCTTTCCCATTTTCCTGCTAAATCTCCAATGGGTTCTTTTGAATGTAAAAACTTTTTGTTTGCCATTTTTTTAATGCATTAAATGATGATATATAGCAATAAATGCAAAGCCGAACGGAACTACTATTGCAAATATTTTTCCAAGTATATTTATTTGATTTGCATATTTTCTATCAGTTCCAACACTTTGAAAAGAAGAGCTAAAGCCATGAAGCAGATGTAGTGACAAGAAAATAAAAGATATAACGTAAAGACCTACACGAACTGGATTATGAAACTTATGTACCAATTCTTCATAATATCTATTAGGGTCTTGGGGCAAGAAATTTATGTATTTATATTGCATTTCTGGCACCCAAAAATCATAAAAGTGTAAAAACAAAAAAGAAAGGACTACTAATCCTGAAACAATCATATTTCTTGAAACCCATGATGAGTTTTCTGAGCCCTTGAAGTACTGGTATCTGCTTTTTCTTGATGATCTGTTCTGTATCTCTAACACAAAACCCATCACAAAGTGAAAAACTACACCAAAAATTAAAATTGGTTGTAATATAAACTGCACTAAAAAATTTGTTCCCATGAAATGTGAGAATGTATTAAAGATGCTTTCACTAAAAACAGAAGTTATATTTATTGTAAAATGCTGGAGTAAAAAAATCATTAAAAACATACCAGAAACTGCCATGAGGATTTTTTTAATAATCGAAGAATTGGTATTTACCATTATGCAAATTTAAACCACAGAACTTAAATTAGCAACAATAATTATATGAATTCAGCCAATAGAGAAAAAAATATTTAAGTAAACTATATTTGTAACAAATTAAATGTTATGAGATATCAAAAAATTAACAGAGAATTATTCATCAATAACAGATTTAAATTTAATCAAAAAACTACTGACAATAGTTTAACTGTATTTAATTCGAATGATCAAATGCCAACTAATGCTGATGGAACAATGCCCTTCAAGCAAAATAGCGATCTATTTTGGATGACAGGAATAAATCAAGAAGATACTACTCTGATAATTGCAAAAATTAATGGTAAAATTTTAGAAAAGCTATATATCAAAGAAACGAATGAACATATATCTATTTGGGAAGGAGAAAAGCTAACAAAAGAACATGCTAAACAAATTTCTGGTATTGAATCAATTTCTTGGAATGAGTGTTTTTTAGAAGATTTTAAAAATTTATGCAATCAGATCAATTCAATATATCTAAATAAAAACATACATACAAGATCAAAAAATAACGTTGAAACTCGCGATGATAGATTTAGAAAGAAAATAAAATCAGACTTCTCAAATAAAGAAATTTTAGAAGCCGCCCCAATAGTTAATGATTTAAGAAGAATCAAATCAAATGAAGAAATTAAATTATTAAAAATGGCTTGCGACATTACTGAAGAAGCTTTTAGAAAAGTTTTAAAATTTGTAAAACCAGGCGTAATGGAATATGAGATTGAAGCTGAAATAGCTCATACATTTATTTCTAATTGTTCAAAAGGGTTCGCATATGAGCCAATAATTGGATCTGGCTTTAGCTCTTGTATTTTACATTACATTGAAAATAATAAGATTTGTAATGATGGAGATATCTTACTAATGGATTTTGGAGCTGAGTATGCGAACTATTGTGCTGATCTTAGCAGAACCATTCCAGTAAATGGAAAATACACAAAAAGACAAAAAGATGTATACAATTCTGTTTTACACGTGTTCAATTGCGCAAAAAGTATGCTTGTTCCAGGCACATTGATTGAAGACTATCATAAAGAGGTTGGAAAAATCATGCAAAATGAATTGATAAAGCTTAAACTAATTGATAGTCATGATGTGAAAAAGCAAGATGAAAAAAATCCAATTTATAAAAAGTATTTTATGCATGGAACATCTCATTTTCTTGGTCTTGACGTACACGATGTTGGTAATGTAAAACTTCCAATAGAAAAAGGAATGGTTTTTACATGTGAACCAGGTATTTATATACGTGAGGAAAGCTTGGGGATAAGAATAGAGAATGATGTTCTCGTTTCTGAAAATGAACCTGTTGACCTGATGGGGGGTATTCCTATAGAGGCTAATCATATTGAAGAGATTATGAACTCTTAAGAGAATCCCAACCTTGAGCGGTTAGCTCATGAGCTTGGTTATCATTGGTTATGAAAAAATTACCCTCAGATTTATCAGTAATATGACCTATTATAGTAAAGTCAGGATCTTTCTCAAGCTTTGAATATTCTTTTTGATCAATTGTAAATAACAGTTCATAATCTTCACCACCATTTAGAGCGCAAAAAATTGGGTTTAAGTTTAATTCTGCTGCCTTATTCATTACAGTATAATCAATTGGAATTTTATCTTCATAAATTTTAACAGAAACTTTTGAGGATTTTGAAATGTGTAAAAGCTCTGAAGAAAGGCCATCAGAAATATCAATCATTGAAGTTGGTATAATTCCTATTTCGTTTAATATTTCAAAATACTTTTTTGGTGCCTCTGGTTTCAATTGTCTTTGTAAAATATAATCATAACCTTCTAGCTTGGGTTGAACGTCTGGATTGTCCAGGAAAATTTCTTTTTCTCTTCTCAAGACTTGTAAGCCTAGATAAGCTGCTCCTAAATCTCCAGTAACAACAATTAAATCATTTTTTTTAGCGCCGCTTCTTTTAACTACTCTTTCTTTTTTTACTTGTCCCAAAGCTGTTATTGAAATAGTCAAACCCGATTGTGAAGTTGTGGTATCTCCACCAACTAAGTCTATATTATATTTTTCACAAGCTAGCTTTATACCTTTATATAATTCTTGAATAGATTCGATTTTAAATCTATTTGAAATTGCTATTCCTACAACTATTTGCTTTGGTATACCATTCATAGCATAGATATCCGATAAATTAACAATTACACTTTTGTATCCAAGATGCATCAGAGGTGTGTAAGAGAGATCAAAATGAATTCCCTCTACTAATAAGTCTTTACTTATGAGTGTTTGTAGTTTAGAACTTTCTATAATAGCAGAGTCATCACCTATCCCCAATAAACTTTCAGAATTTTTTATTTCAAAATTCTCAGTAATTTTTTCAATGAATGAAAACTCACCTAATTCAAAATTGTTTTTTGTCATTTATACAGCAAAGATAAATATTATGTGTTTTCTGATTTGAAATTTTGTAATTTTGTAAAATGATATTAGTTAGCGATAATGCAAGAGACAAGTTAAATCAACTGCTGATTGAAGATAATGGCGGAAAGGAATACGTAAGAGTTGGCGTTGAAAGCGGTGGTTGCTCTGGTCTTGTTTATAAACTTGACTTTGATGATAACATGAATAATGAAGATGAATTAGTTGAGCATAACGATATCAAGCTCATTATTAACAAAAAAAGCATTTTATTTCTAGCAGGCACAACATTAGAGTACTCATCCGGACTAAATGGTAAAGGGTTTGTGTTTAATAATCCTAATGCAAATAGGACTTGTGGCTGTGGAGAAAGTTTTTCACTTTAAATAGAGGCATGAAAATTGAACCTAAAATATCCGAAGATATTTTACTGGACGAAGTAACCAGTAAAGAATATAAATATGGATTTACAACAAACATTGAATCTGAGAAAATTGAAAAGGGTTTAAATGAGGATGTAATCAAATTCATTTCCAAGAAAAAAAATGAACCTGATTGGATGCTTGATTTTAGGCTTGAAGCCTTTAAAGTTTGGAAAGAAATGGAAGAGCCTGATTGGGCCAATATAAATTATCCAAAGCCAGATTATCAGGACATAGTTTACTACTGCGCACCAAAACAAAAGAAAAAATTAAATAGTCTTGATGATTTGGATCCGGAAATGAAAAGAACATTTGATAGACTAGGAATTTCTATTGATGAACAAAAAAGACTAGCTAATGTTGCTGTGGATATTGTTATGGATTCTGTTTCAGTTGCAACATCATTTAAAGAAAAATTAGCTGAACTCGGTATTATATTTTGCCCCATTTCTGAAGCCATTCAAAAATACCCTGAGCTGGTCAAAAAATATATTGGTACGGTTATTCCTGTAAGAGATAATTTTTTCTCTGCATTAAATTCTGCAGTTTTTTCAGATGGATCTTTTTGTTACATTCCAAAGGGAACAGAGTGCCCTATGGAATTATCTACATACTTCAGAATAAATGAAGCAGGCACAGGACAATTTGAGAGAACGTTAGTTATTGCCGAAGAGGGTAGTTATGTGAGTTATCTTGAAGGTTGCACTGCTCCAATGCGAGATGAAAACCAGTTGCACGCTGCTGTTGTTGAGTTAGTTGCACTAGATAGTGCTGAGATTAAATATTCTACAATTCAAAATTGGTATCCCGGAGATAAGAATGGTATAGGTGGTGTATTTAATTTTGTAACTAAAAGAGGAATTTGTCATGACAATGCTAAAATTTCTTGGACACAAGTTGAAACAGGTTCAGCAGTCACATGGAAGTACCCATCGTGTGTACTAAAAGGAAAAAACTCCATTGGTGAATTTTTCTCTGTCGCTGTTACAAATAACTTTCAACAAGCCGACACAGGAACTAAAATGGTTCATTTAGGTGAGAATTCTAAAAGTACAATTATCGCCAAAGGTATATGCGCAGGCAAAAGTAACGGAAGCTATCGGGGTCTTGTAAAAATTGCAAAAGGCGCTAAAAATTCAAGAAATTTTTCACAGTGCGACTCATTGTTGATGGGAGATAAATGTGGTTCTCACACATTCCCCTACATCGAAGTTGATAATAAATCTTCGCAAGTAGAACATGAGGCAACAACATCTAAAATTGGAGAGGATCAAATATTTTATTGTAATCAAAGAGGTATAGGAACTGAGGAAGCCGTTGCACTTATTGTTAATGGATATTGCAAAGAAGTTTTAAACAAATTACCAATGGAATTTGCTGTTGAGGCAAAGAAATTATTAGAAATAAGTCTAGAAGGCTCTGTTGGATAAAAAAGATAAATATGTTAGAGATTAAAAATTTAAAAGCACAGATTGAGGACAAGACAATTCTCAATGGAGTAAATTTAAAAGTAAATAAAGGCGAGGTTCATGCAATCATGGGACCAAATGGCTCTGGTAAAAGCACATTATCCTCAGTTATTGCAGGTAATGAAGATTATGAGGTGAGTTCGGGAAGTATTACATATGAGGGTGACGACTTATTGGAAATGGCTCCAGAAGAAAGATCACACAGAGGAGTATTCCTATCATTTCAATACCCAGTTGAGATTCCTGGCTTAAGCGTTTCAAATTTTATAAAAACAGCTATTAATGAAAAAAGAAAAGCCTTTGGACAAGAAAATATTAGCGCTAAGGAACTATTACAATTGTTCAAAGAAAAATGTGAGATGTTAAACATTGACAAGGAATATTTGTCCAGGTCTCTAAATGAAGGGTTTTCAGGTGGGGAAAAGAAGAGAAATGAAATTTTTCAAATGGCAATGATAGAGCCAAAGCTATCTATTTTAGATGAAACTGATTCAGGTTTGGACATAGACGCTCTTAAAATAGTAGCAAATGGGGTGAATTCATTAAAATCAAGCTCCAACTCCATAATTTTAATTACTCATTATCAAAGACTACTTAATTACATTGTACCTGACTTCGTACACATACTCAAAGATGGTAAAATTGTAATGTCTGGTGATAAATCGTTAGCTCAGAAATTAGAAAAGGAAGGGTATAGTTTTTTAAATTAATTAATAATGTTGATTGAAGAAATAAAAAAACATGTCAATGATACTGACTTGACCAGTACACAAAAAAAGAGCCTCGATTACTTCCTTGAAAATGGATTTCCAACAACAAAAGATGAAGATTGGAAATATACATCTTTAAAAAAAGTTTTAAAGAGAAACTATTGCTTAAAATCTTATGAGTTTGAACTGAATGATGAGATGATTCAACAATATTCTCTTGGATTTAAGCACAAAATAATATTTAAAAATGGCAAGATTTATTCAGAGCCGAAAATTTTAGGTATAAGTATTAAAAAAACGAGAGACCTAAGCATGCCAAAAAATAGTGCTTTGTGCTATTTAAACGAAGCAATCTGTGAAAACACTTATGAAATTGTATTTGACGAAAATTTAAATTTAGATAATCCTATCGAAATTTTACATTTCATCAATAATGATAATGATTACTTTTTGCAGCTTAGAACAAAGATTACTTGTGGTTCTGGTTCAAATGTAAAATTAGTTGAGAGATTTTGCAACATAGGCAAAAACAACACACTAATAAATAGTTGTATGCACGCAGATGTTAAAAGAAATGGCTTTTTTGAAATTAGTAAATTACAAAGTTATAATGACAACACGCATACCATCGACAACACTTTAGTTGACCAAGACAGAGACTCAACTGCCAATGTTCATACATTTAGTTTTGATGGGGTTTTTATTAGAAATAATCTAAACTTTTACCAAAACAATGAAAATTGTACAAGTAATATGAACGGAATAACTATCATTGACAAGTCTAATTTTGTTGATCACCATACATTCGTTGATCACAAATTTCAAAACTGCTTGAGTAATGAGTCATACAAAGGTGTATATTTTGACAATACCAAAGGAGTTTTTAACGGCAAGATCATGGTAAGACCAGATGCTCAAAAAATCAATGCTTTCCAGTCGAACAACAATTTACTATTTAGCGACAGCGCCAGTATTAAAACAAAACCGCAACTGGAAATCTATGCTGATGATGTGAAATGTAGTCATGGTTGTACAATTGGACAAATTGATAAAAAGTCACTTTTTTATATGAGATCACGTGGTTTCTCAGAAAAAACTGCAAAGGGACTTTTAACCTTCGCATTTTTAATTGAAGTTATTGAAAAGCTTAATACCAAAGAAATTGTTGATTACGCAAAAACTGAAATAGCAAAAAAACTTTCAATTGAAAAAGATTTATTGTGATTGATTTTGAAAAAATTAGAAGTAGTTTTCCAATACTTGATGTAAAAGTTAACGATAATAAACTTGTGTATTTTGACAATGCTGCTACCACACAAACACCTACTCAAGTTACAAATAGTATAAGAGATTATTTTAACAAACAGAACTCAAATATACACAGAGGTGTACATCATCTCAGTAACATATCAACAGAAGATTTTGAACAAAGCAGAAAAAAAGTAAAAGAGTTTATTGGTGCTGAGAAAGAGGAAGAGGTTATATTTACTAAAGGAACTACTGATTCAATTAACTTAGTAGCTACATCTTTCCAAAAATTTCTTAAAAGTGGGGATGAAATTTTAATCTCAGAAATGGAACATCATTCTAATATTGTTCCTTGGCAACTATGCGCTGACAAAACTGGTGCAAAACTAAAGGTTGTGTCAGTCACTAAAGAAGGAGAAATAGATATAGACCATTTAGAAAAACTTTTAACTGAAAAAACAAAAATTTTATCAATCACTCACATATCTAACACTTTAGGAACTATAAATCCAATTACTGAAATAACTAAATTAGCTCGTAAATTTGATACTAAAGTGTTCATTGATGGAGCGCAAGCAATTGCTCATCAAAAAGTAAATGTGACAGAGTTAGATGTAGACTTTTACTGCTTCTCAGCTCATAAACTATATGGGCCAACAGGAGTAGGTGTTTTATATGGGAAAGAAGAAATTTTAGAAAAGTTGCCTCCATACCAAGGAGGAGGTGAAATGATTGAATTGGTGACTTTTGAAAAAACAACATATGCAAAGTTGCCATCGAAGTTTGAGGCAGGAACCCCAAATATTTCAGGAGTGATGGCTTTGGGTAGGGCTATTGAATTTATCGAGGAGATTAATTTAGATTTAATATTTGAATATGAAACTATGTTGTTAAATCATTACAACGAAAAATCAAATAAACTTGAGTATTATGAGCCTTTTGGAACAAGTT
>CENJ01019064.1_pt1 | contig 15498 bp, 13 predicted proteins | sample 356161 | NCBI WGS metagenome assembly CENJ01 (sample SAMEA2619531, study PRJEB7988) | marine metagenome | biome: marine biome (ENVO:00000447); feature: surface water layer (ENVO:00002042); material: "saline water (ENVO:00002010), including plankton (ENVO:xxxxxxxx)" | depth 5 m
ATCAACCTGTAAATGGTCTTTATCTGAAAGGTATGGTTGGTAAGCAAAGACATTTATTTATGGATGGCTTGGTAAATGGAAATGGTATTATTAGAGCTTTTGATAGTGAACTTAACCTCAACGAATTACTAGATTCATCTAATTCATGGAAATTCAAAGCTACTATTGGCGGAAGTTTTGTAAGTAAATTTAATACAGATAATAATACCAGTTTTTTTGATTTACCTAAAAACGTAGGAGCTTCTTCAATAAGACTCAATTTGAGGTACAATAAAATTCGTTTTAGTGGAGAATATGTTCATAAAATCAATGACCCATACCCTGATAACCAAGATAGTAGATTTAATTATATTTATAAAAATGGTGAAGGAGTTTTACTTAATCTAGGTTATTCTACAAAAGGGTTTGCAGTTGATTTTTCTGCTAAACATATGGACAATATGTTATGGCGTTCTACTAATGTCAATGTTGGACCTACAGATTTATTAATTGGTTATTTGCCCGCGTTAACTAAACAACATACTTATAATCTTGCAGCTACTCTTTACCCATATGCTACTAATTTTTATGGAGAAATTGCTTACCAATTAGATGTTCTTTATAAAATTCCAAAAAAATCTTTCTTGGGTGGTAAATATGGTACTTCAATTGCATTAAACTTTGCAACTGCCCATGTTCCAGAAAGAAATTTTATTGAAGATATGGAGTCAACAAGAACTAGTTATACCAGCTCTGTCTTTTCCCGATCTGATAGTATATTATTTCAGGATTTTAATGTTGAGATTAAACGAAAAATAAATAAAAAACTAAATATAAGTCTGAACTATTTTAATTTTATTTTTAATGATGATGCGGTTAAAGTGGCTAATTACTACAAAATGATATATGCTCAAATAGCAGTGATGGATTTAACATATAAAATAAACAGACATCATTCCTTGAGATTTGAGACACAAGCTATGTGGACTAATGAAGATAAAGGAGATTGGCTATTTGGTCAAATTGAATATACTTTTAGTCCTCACTGGTATATAGCAATTCTAGACCAATATAACTCCGGAAATGAAGACCTTAAAAAGCGTGTTCATTATGGGTTAATATCTGCGGGTTACATTAATGGATCTCATCGTTTTTCTTTTCAATATGGAAAACAAAGAGCTGGTGTTTTTTGTGTAGGTGGGGTTTGTAGGGCTGTTCCCGCTTCAAATGGTCTAACATTCTCTTTCACCTCAAGTTTTTAATATGAAAAAATATTTAAAATATTTTTTGATTATATCCATCTTCTCATGTGATAAAATAGAAAATCCCTTACCTGAAGAATATGGTAAATTTGATTGGTCCTTATATCCAGGGGACCCTGCTGATTATAGTTATGATTTGGTAAATCTGGAAAATAATTGGGGGCCAAATAATAATCCTAAAAGTATTCTATTAGAAGATTATACTGGTCATAAATGTACAAATTGTCCAGAGGCAGCCCAAATTGCTAAAGATTTAGAAGATGATACCAGTAAAAATGTAATAGTTTCAACTATACATGCAAGTCAAGATGGGACTTTTCAGTCTACAGATAATATATTTATAAACAATTATGAAACCGAAGCAGGAAATGAATATGTGAGGGGCAGTGAAATGCCAGGCTTTCTTGGGAATCCAATGGGAACAATCAATAGAAATGATGGTGGGTTGAGTAACTCCTCATGGTATTTTGCAAGTGATTGGCTGAACGGAGTAAATAATGAGCTAAACAGTGCATTTTCATTAAATATACAATTACAGTATTATTACTTTACTCAAACAAATGGTTTATTTATTCACACAGAAACTTCTATTTTAAATGATCTCACTGGTGAATATCACTTGGTAATTTATCTTATTAGAGATGATATAGTCTCTCCACAGAAGTTTAACAGTGGAATAATTGATACTAACTATCATCACCACGCTGTACTTTCTGATAATATAAATGGAACTTGGGGAACACCAATTATTAATGGAACCGCAGAAAAAGATTCTATGATTTACAATAATTTTACTTATGAACTTATTGATCCAAGTATTGATTCTACTTACTCAATTGATAATCTATCGCTTATAAGTTACGTCATTGATAGAAATACTTTAAGGGTTATTCAGGTTATTAAAACTAAACTTAATTATTAACTCAATCCTCTCATAATTCCTTTGGTAGAGTTTCTAATAAACTCTAATATTACTTCTTTTTCTTCTGAAACTGGAATTTCCAAATCTGCAACTCTTAAAGCTGTTGTCATGTTACTATTTTGGACATAAATCACTCTGTAAATATCTTCTATATTGATTATTTGTTGGTCATTAAACCCTCTTCTTCTTAACCCAATTGTATTAACACCAATGTAGGACAATGGTTCTCTAGCAGCTTTAACATATGGAGGAACATTTTTTCTTACAAGAGATCCTCCAGCAATAAATGAATGCTGTCCTATGCTAACAAATTGTTGAATTGCAGCAGTTCCTTCAATAATGACCCAATCACCAACAATTACATGGCCGGCTAATTGAACTAAATTAGCTATAACTACATTATCACCTATTGTACAGTCATGAGCAACATGGACATAAGACATCAGTAAACAATTACTACCAACTTTTGTTATTTTCTTATCTAAAGTTCCTTTATGAATGGTTACGTATTCTCTTATTGTAGTATTATCCCCAATTTCGGTAATTGCGTATTCTCCATTATACTTTAGATCTTGAGATTCTGCCGAAATAATAGCACCTGGAAAAATTTTACAATTATTTCCAATCCTAGCTCCACTCATAACAACTGCGTTGGATGCTATCCAACAATTATCTCCAATAACAACATCTTCATAAATTGTTGCGAATGGTTCAATTATAACATTTTTTCCAATTTTAGCATTGGGATGTATATTGGCAAGTTTATGATTAATCATTATTGTTCTGTTAAAATAATTTACTCTTCTCTGTCTTTGACTACTTGAGCTAACATTTCAGCCTCAATACAGATAACTCCGTTTACATATCCTTTACCTTTCATGTGTACCAATCCCCTCCTTATTGGAGATATTAGATTAAGATCAAACACAACTGTATCACCAGGAATCACTTTCTTTTTGAACTTAACATTGTCAATTTTCATAAAATATGTTGAGTATAAATGAGGTTCTTTTACTTTACTTAATGAAAATATTCCACCCGTTTGAGCCATAGCCTCAATTTGGAGAACACCTGGCATAACTGGGTTATTTGGGAAATGTCCCATAAAAAAATTTTCATTCATAGTTACATTTTTAACGCCAATAATTCCATTATCAGTAATTTCCATAATCTTATCTATCAGTAAAAAAGGATATCTGTGGGGAAGCATTTTCTCGATAGCAACTATATCATAAAGGGGTTTTTTTGATAGATCAAATTTTCTGGGTGATTTTTCTTGTTCTTTCATAGCTTTTTTAAGTATTTGAGCAAAAGAGGTATTTAACTTATGGCCTGGTTTTTTTGTGATAATATGTCCCATTATTGGCATACCAATTAATGCAAGATCTCCAATAACATCTAATAACTTATGTCTTGCTGGTTCATTAAAAAATTGTAATTCACAATTATTTAATACGTTTCCATTTACCTGGATATCCGTATCATCTTTACCCAATAAATGGGCAAGTTTTTTAATTTCTTGAATTTTAATTTCATCTCTATCAACTAAAACAATAGCATTTTGTAAATCTCCTCCTTTAATTAGATTAGCTTGAGCAAGTTTTTCAAGTTCAGTCAACAATACAAATGTTTTACAAGGTGCAATTTCCTCAGGGTAATTTTCTAAATTTCTAATTTCAGCATATTGAGTTCCTAGTACAGGATTCTGATAATCTAAAACAACCGATAATATAAAATTATTAGCAGGAACAAATAATATTTCAGCCCCTGATTCAAAATCTGAATAATTAATGGGGTTGGGAAGGTTGATAAATTTTAAAGGAGCATTTTGATCTTTCAATCCTACTTTTTGGATTTCATCGACAAATATTTTTGCACTTCCATCTAAAATAGGGACCTCAGAGTTATTCATTTTAACCAAAACATTATTCACTCCAAGGGCATAGAGTGCTGACATTAAATGCTCAACTGTAATAATTTTTACATTATTAAGTTCAAGAGTTGTACTCCTCTGAGTATCTTTTACTAAATCAATATCGGCTGGTACAATAGGAGCTCCAGGAAGATCAATTCTCTGGAATTTTATTCCATGATTTTCTCTAGCAGGGATAATAACCATACAGACCTTTTTTCCAGTATGAAGTCCCAATCCATTAAACTCAATTGACTCTTTTAATGTCTTTTGATTATTCCCCAATAGATTTTTTATTTATTTTCAATTGCATTTCTTCAATTTCCATTTTTAGTTTAGGAAAATTTTTAAAAAGGACATAGCTTCTTTTAAAATTTCTTGAATTAAAGGCAGGTGTTCCTTGTAATATACTATTCTCTTTTAAAACAGATTTGGTAATTCCAGTCTGAGCGGCAATTTTAGTTCCTTTAGAAATTTTAATATGTCCATTTATTCCGACTTGACCCCCTATCATAACATCTTTTTCAATTTTTGTAGAGCCTGCTATTCCTGTTTGAGCTGCTATTACAGTATTTTCTCCAATTTCAACATTATGCGCAATTTGAACTAAATTATCAATTTTAACTCCCTTATTTATTATAGTTGATCCAATGGTGGCTCTATCAACTGTGGAGTTAGCTCCAATTTCAACGTAATCTTTAAGAATTACATTCCCAATTTGAGAAACTTTTTTATACTCATTATCTTTATTTGGAGCAAACCCAAAACCATCAGCTCCAATAACCGCACCTGAGTGAATCATACAATTATTACCTACCTTACACTTATCATATATTTTAACTCCAGGATAAAGAATGGAATTTGAGCCAATAACCGTTGACTTTCCTATATGACAATTTGGATGTACTTGAACATGGTTTCCTAAAACTGCCCCTTTACCAATATAGGAGAAAGCTCCTATATAAACATGCTTTCCTAGCTGGGCTGATTCATGGATAAATACTGGGGATTCTATGCCTTCAGGAGGACCATCGATATTATTATAATAATTCAATAATACAGCCAAACTTTCATAGGCATTATCCACTTTTATTAATGTTAAGGTATTAGGTAATGATTTCTTAGGAACAAAATCAGTATTAACTAATACAACACTTGCTTTAGTATTGTATATGTACGATTCGTAGTTAGAGTTAGCTAAAAATGTAAGAGAATTTGGTTGGGCATCCTCAATTTTTGAAAAAGTATTTAATTCAACGTTCTTATCGCCTTCTAATTTACCCTTTAACAGTTTTGCAATTTGTTGAGACGTAAAATTCATTTAAAATTAAAAATAAGAAATAAGATTAGAAAGTCATCATAAATCAAAAGTTAGGTGCAAATAAATAATATTTCTTTACAGCTTTAGAAAGTGCACTTATATTTAAATTATCCGATGCTTTAGTAATATCTTTTAGGGAACCGTCATTAAAAAGAATTTTGATTTCGTCTTTTCTTGGGTCATAAGCATTATTCTCCATTTCTTTTTGAAAAACAAAATATTGCATCTCATTATTACTAAATCCTAATGATTTTTGATTTTTCTTAAATATTTTATCTATTTCTTCATCAGAAAATTTTTTAGCACTAATTTTAACTTTTAATAGACTCCTATTAATCAACATTTCGCTTAGTTTAGATATTACTTTGTCATTATCATCTGTCCAAACTTTAATACACGTAAGAATATCATAGTCATCTATTTTTGAAAAGTGATTTAAAAACTCAGCTTGAGAAACATTATCTTTTGTAATACTTTTTGTTAAAAAATATTTCAAATTAGGAACAGTAAAAAGATTAGATCCACTATTTAATAACTCTCTCGCTCTTTCTAATATTTTTGCCAATAAGAATTCTGCAGAAAGTACTGTTTTGTGAAGATAAACTTGCCAGTACATAAGTCGCCTAGCCACAATAAACTTTTCTATAGAATAAATACCTTTTTCTTTGATTACTATTTCATCATTAACCACAGAAAACATCTTAATAATTCTTTGATTACTTACTACTCCTTCAGAAACTCCTGTAAAAAAGCTATCTCTTTTTAAATAGTCTAGTCTATCCATATCCAATTGCGATGAAACTAAATCATGTAAAAATCTTTTTGGATATTGATCATTAAAAATTTCAATAGCTAATGTTAAATCACCACCAAAATTATGATTTAAAGAATGCATGAAAAATTTTGATATTTCTTCATGATTAATTCCCCTTACAAAGCTATTTTCTAATGCATGAGAAAATGGTCCATGGCCAATATCATGAAGTAAAATAGCAAGAATAACAGCCATTTTTTCATCATTACTAATGGTTATTCCATTTTCTTTTAAGGTTTGAACTGCTTGTTCCATTAAATGAGCTGCACCTATGGCATGATGAAATCTGGTATGGTGAGCGCCAGGATAAACTAAGTAAGTTAGTCCTAATTGTTTGATTCTTCCTAGTCTCTGAAAATAAGGATGATCAACGATATTCAATAAAATTCCTTTATTTAGTGTAATAAATCCATAAACAGGATCGTTTAATATTTTACTTATTTGAATTCTATTCATTAGGAATCTTTTAAAACAAATCTAATTAAATCAATATAAGTGGCAAAAATACTTTGGGCAGACGACGAAATAGATAGCTTAAAACCTCATATAATTTTTTTGAAAAATAAAGAGCATGAAGTTAAAGCGGTTAACTCTGGAAATGAAGCAATAGAGGAATTTAAAAAAGACTCATTTGACATTGTTTTTTTAGATGAAAATATGCCTGGAATGAATGGACTAAAAACTTTAGAAGAAATCAAAATTATAAACCCTACCACTCCAGTAATTATGATTACTAAAAGTGAAGAGGAAATGATTATGGAAGAAGCCATAGGCAGGCAAATATCAGATTATTTAATTAAGCCGGTAAATCCAAATCAGATATTGATGGCCATAAAGAAAATATTGGATAGCAAAAGACTAATTAGTGAATCCAATACTCTTTCTTACCAACAAAATTTCAGAGAAATAAGTAATGACTTGAATAATTCTATGAATTTAGGTGAGTGGATAGAACTATTTAAAAAATTAAACTTTTGGGAACTTCAACTTGAACTATCCGATGAGAATATGTCTGAAATATTTAATATGCAAAAAGAAGAGGCTAACCAGTTATTTAGTAAATATATTAATAATAATTATCAAGATTTATTAAATGACAATGGCATCATATTTAGCAATAGCTTATTAAAAAAAGAACTATTTCCAAGACTTAAAGACGAAAGCTATTTTCTTGTAGTTATTGATAATTTAAGGTTTGATCAATGGTTAATTATTAAACCAGTAATTGAAGAATTGTTTAGTGTGGAAAAAGAACAGGTTTATTGTAGTATTTTACCTACAACTACTCAGTATTCGAGAAACGCATTATTTGCTGGATTAATGCCATCGGATATAAAAAATAAATATCCAGAAAAATGGATTGACGAAGAGACTAATGAAGGGAAAAACTTGTATGAAGATTTTTTCCTATTAGAAAATTTAAAAAGATGCTCTACGATTATAAAATCTTCTTACCATAAAATCACCAATCTTGATAAGGGGAAAAAACTGTTGAATAATTTCAATAACCTTCTTCAGAATAATCTTAATACAATTGTATATAACTTTGTAGATACTTTATCACATGCAAGAACAGAGATGGATGTTATTAAAGAACTTGCTGAAGATGAATCTGCTTACAGATCGCTTACCCTAAGTTGGTTTAAACATTCTCCCCTTTATGAAATGATGAAAAAAATGAGTGAAAACTCTTGTAAAGTTTTTTTAACCACAGATCATGGAACCATAAGAGTTAAGAATGCATCCAAAGTTATGGGGCCAAAACAAATAAATAGTAATATGAGATATAAAGTTTCTAAAAATTTATCTTATAATAAAAAGGATGTGATGGAGGCTTTAAATCCAGAAAAAATTTCACTTCCAAAAAATGCTTTAAGCAGCTCTTATGTTTTTGCAAAAGAAAGTAACTTTTTTGTTTATCCAAATAACTATCATCATTTTGCCAATTTATATAAGGATACCTTTCAGCATGGTGGTATTTCTTTAGAAGAGATGCTTATCCCTTATGTTATTTTAAATAGCAAATAATTATTCTTTTATAAATCTATGAGCTAAATCTAAATAATCATAAATTAAAATGATTTCTTGATCAGAACAGTCTAAACAATATTGATGAGCAACATTTTTCATACTTACAATGGTAATTTCATTTTGATTTAGATAATCTTTTATATAAGATGAAATAGAGACAAGCAAACAATCACTATTGTCATAATTCATTTTTTCAATATTCTCTAGATATTCTTTCGGATGATGCAAAAAATAATTAAAAATTGAAGCTTCTAGCTTTGATTGATCATCTAAAGTAATTCTATTGCAATAAATAGAGAGCGCATTGAAATAATAAGGCCTCCAAATTGCTTTCCCTTCATTTAATTTAAGTAATAAAATATTAAAATACTTCTTAGAAATAGTCGTATCTATTTGATAGATGAGTTCTAAAGAATGTTTTTCAACACTCTCGGGACCGCCTAATATTTCTTTATGGTTTAAGCCATCAATTTTTGAATAAATAAATTCATCTTCATTATTACAACTTATAAAAACAGAAAAAAATAATATTATAATTATACATTTTTTCAATTATTAGATATTTTATAATTGAATAGTAGTCTTGACATGCATCCAAAAGAAATCATTGCGAGTAGTAAATGAATTGGTTGGAGGATATAAGGTAAATTGAAGTCTGCTAATATTTTACCAACTAAACCCTCCAATAAAACACAAAATAAAAAAATATAAATTTCTAAAATTTTTATTTTTTTTACATAAGCGTATAATCCTAAAAACAAGCTAAATAAAACTATAAATAAAGCAATTGTTCTGTGTGATATAAATAATTGGAATTTTTCTAATAATAAATCGTTTCTAGAACTAGACTCTAGCCAATGGTCGACAATTTGACGTACTTGTGTGCCAACTATAATTTGAAACAAGAAAAATAGTGTACCAAATAGAGCTATGAGTTTTAAAGATTTTGGTATGGAAATGGTTGATCTATTCCAAAAAGAAATAATTAAAATTTGCCAAGTAATCATTAGTGCTGCTATAACCATATGGACTGTTAATACCCAAGGAACAATATTGGTAGCAACAACCATTGACCCCCACCAGGCTTGAAAAAAAGTTAGTAATATCAACCCGAAGGCTAATAAAGATTTAAGTATTTTATCTTTTTTTTGTTTGAGTGCCAAGATAAACCCACCAAAAATAAATAACCCTGCTAAAGCTCCTATTAATCTATTTATATACTCCAACCATGTATTCCAAACATTGAACGGTTGTTCATAAAGTAATGATTTGTCAGACTCAATTAATATTGCTTTTTCTTCAAGACCAATACTCTTTAAAAATGATGTGAATTTTTTTATTTTTTTCTCCCTAACTGATGAGTAGTAGTATTGGTAATTTTCTGGAAGTTCACTAATATCAGTAGGTGGGATATATTGGTCAAAACATTTAGGCCAATCTGGACAGCCCATTCCAGATTCTGTAATTCTAACTATTGATCCTGCTACAATAACAAGATAAATCATTATTAATGTTGCCCAATTGAATCGCATTGATTAAGTATTTAAAAAATTAATGTTTCTTTTAAGCCCCTTAAATTTGGTTCTTTTAACAGCAGAATTTATAAATAACTTGTTAAATGCTTCTTCATTGATCTCCTGCCAATCTTTTTTGGTGAAATCTAGTAAGTCAAAAGAGGGATTAAATTGAGGTTCGTTATGATTTGTAGAAAATCTATTCCAAGGACAAACTTGTTGACAGACATCACATCCAAACATCCAATTATCCATTTTTCCTTTAAACTCAATAGGAAGAATCTCATCTTTTAGTTCAATGGTTAAATAAGATATACATTTAGATCCGTCAACTACATAAGGGTCAATAATAGCATCTGTTGGGCAAGCATCTATACATTTTGTACAGGTTCCGCAATAATCTTTTACAGGTAAATCTGTCTCTAATTCTAAATCTAGAATCAGCTCTGCAATAAAAAAATAAGAGCCTTTATCTTTATTTATCAAATTACTATGCTTTCCAATCCACCCCAATCCACTTTTTTCAGCCCAAGCCTTATCCATCACAGGAGCAGAATCTATAAAGCCTCTTATACTTAAATCTCCAAAATTTTCAACTATATAGTTTTCTAAAATTTTTAGCTTTTTCTTAATTACTTTATGGTAGTCCTTTCCAAAAGAATACATAGAAATCTTTGGGGCATTAACATCCTTTTGTTTTACAGGATTATAATAATTAAATAAAAAAGTAATAACTGTTTTAGCACCTGGAACTAACTTTCTTGGATCTGTTCTTAAATCAAAATAATTTTCCATGTAGGACATCTTACCATGAAAATCATTTTTTAGCCACACTTCTAATTGTTTGGCTTCTTTTTCTAAAAAGCTAGCTTTAGAAATACCAACATGGGAAAATCCTAAATCAAAAGCTTTGTCTTTTATAAGTTTTGTTCTTTGTGGAATTGTCAAAATATTTCTTGTTGACCAGGATTGTTTTTAGATTTATTAAGGTGATTATACGCCATTTCTGTAACCATTCTTCCCCTTGAAGTTCTCACCATATAACCCTGTTGTACTAAAAAAGGTTCGTATACTTCCTCAATAGTACCAGACTCTTCACCAACTACTGTAGCTAAGGTATTTATCCCAACAGGGCCCCCCATATATTTATCTATAATTGCTGTTAAAATTTTATTATCCATCTCATCTAAGCCATGTTTATCAACTTGTAAAGCTGTTAATGCCATTTGAGTAATTTCGTTTGTTATGACCCCATCCCCTTTTACTTGAGCATAATCTCTTACTCTTCTTAAAAGAGCATTAGCAATTCTTGGAGTTCCTCTACTTCTTCCAGAAATTTCATTTGCAGCCTTGTCTTTTAAAGGAATTTTTAAAATACCTGCTGATCTGTTGATTATGGATTTTAAGGTTATTTGATCGTAGTAATGTAATCTACAATTAATACCAAATCTTGCTCTTAGTGGAGCTGTAAGTAAACCACTTCTAGTGGTAGCTCCTATTAGTGTAAATGGGTTTAAATCAATTTGAACTGTTCTTGCATTTGGGCCAGTATCTAGTACAATATCAATCTTATAATCTTCCATAGCAGAATATAAATATTCTTCAATTACTGGACTTAATCGATGAATTTCATCAATAAAAAGAACATCTCCTGTTTCTAAATTAGTAAGTAATCCTGCTAAATCTCCAGGCTTATCAAGCACAGGCCCTGATGAGATTTTAATCCCAACTTCCATTTCATTGGAAATAATTTGTGCCAATGTTGTTTTTCCAAGTCCGGGGGGGCCATGAAGTAGTACATGATCTAGGCTTTCTTCTCTCATTTTAGCAGCAGAGACAAAAATTCTTAGATTTTCTACTACTTGCGGCTGTCCAGCGAAATCTTCTAATTGCTTAGGTCGTAAAGCAATCTCGTATGTTTTATCAGTCTGACCCTGATCTTCTGATCTGAAATCATATTCCTCAATCATAACTCAAATATAATGATGTATTTGCACGATGATGAAAGTGATTATAAATTTCTGTAAACTTTAAGGAAAATCTTAAAATTAGGGTTGGCAGAGTCAAGTTTTGATAAAAAATAGATTTATCATTTCTTGTAAATCTAATGCCCGAACCAAAACCTAAATTAAAAAAGTTAAATCCATTATGATTTATAATGATAGCTGGCTCAAAAAATGAATAAGCTCCTTTATCAATACTGTCATCTATATTGACTGACTTTATTCTTCCTATTCCAAAGTCTAATGTAGCTTCAGCTGAAATAATTTCTGAGATTATCCAATTATAAGAACCAAAAAAATTGGATGAATTAATTCTTAGCAAAGTTGAGTCTTGAAAATAAAAATTTTTATCTCTTAAGGAACAATATCCAAACCCAATTTTGAACTTTTCGTTTAATTTATAAAATGGTTTTATTTCTTGAATTTTAAAACGATGGCCATCAATAAAAAAGTTTTTAATTTCTAATCGTAATCCCATCTCATTAAGTAAGACAGGGGGATCAATTATTTTACTTTCTTGAGAGATGAAAATATTATTTAATAGAATAGCAATTACAAAATAAAAAGTCCGCATACAGTGAAGTTACGGACTTTAGTAAAAATATTAATTAAAAGTAAATATTAATGCTCTTCTTCATTGTCGTCTAATGGAACGTTTTGAGGCACAAAATCTTTTTCTTTTCCTGGTTTGCTGTAATCATATGGCCACCTGTGAACTATGGGTATTTCACCTATCCAATTACCATGGACATGTTCTACAGGTGTAGTCCACTCTAATGAATTGGAATTCCATGGATTTTGAGAAGATCTAGGGCCTCTAAAAATACTATAGAAAAAATTGAAAAAGAAAATAACTTGAGCAATTACACCTACGCTGGCAAAAATAGAGATCAAAATATTAAGATCTAAGAAATGATCAAACATAGGAAAATTTGTGTTTTCATAATATCTTCTAGGTAGACCTCCTTCACCAAGAAAATGCATTGGAAGAAAAACACCATAACCACATATAATTGTTATCCAAAAATGAACCATTCCCATTCTCTTATTCATCGCCTTACCATACATTTTAGGGAACCAATGATATATTCCTGCAAACATTCCTAAAATGGCTGTCATCCCCATCACAATATGGAAATGTCCCACCACAAAATAAGTATCATGCTGAGAAATATCTAAGGCAGAATCTGCTAGAATTATTCCAGTTACACCACCAGAAATAAAAGTAGAAACAGAACCTATACAAAATAGCATGGCAGGTGTCATAACTACATTACCTTTCCAAATAGTAGTAATATAATTGAACGCCTTGACAGCTGAGGGTATAGCAATTAGTAATGTTGTAAAGGTGAAAACACCTCCTAAAAAAGGATTCATTCCTGTTAAAAACATATGATGCCCCCAAACAATAAAAGAAAGAAATCCGATAGCTAACATTGAGCCTATCATGGCTCGATAACCAAAAATTGGTTTTCTAGCACATGTAGAAATAATTTCTGAAGTCATCCCCAATGCAGGCAATAAAATGATGTATACTTCAGGATGACCTAAAAACCAGAATAAATGTTCATATAAAATTGGACTTCCCCCTGTTGCGTCTAATGCCCCAGATGATGTGACAATATCACTCATATAAAAACTGGTTCCAAAACTCCTGTCCATTAAAAGTAGAACTGCTGCTGATAATAAAACCGGGAAGGAAAGAACACCAAGAATAGCAGTAATAAAGAATGCCCAAATTGTCAATGGAAGCCTTGTCATTGTCATTCCTTTAGTTCTAAGATTCAAAATGGTAACGATATAGTTAATTCCCCCAATTAGTGAGGATGCAATAAAGACTGTCATTGATAATAGCCACAGTGTCATTCCAAGACCAGATCCTGGTTGAAACTCAGCTAAAACACTTAATGGAGGATAAACAGTCCAACCAGCCATAGCAGGTCCAGTTTCTATAAAAAGAGAGGCTGCCATCAGTAGACTTGAAAGAAAGAATAACCAATATGCCACCATGTTTAAAAGACCCGAGGCCATATCTCTAGCTCCTACTTGAAGAGGGATTAATAAGTTAGAAAAGGTTCCTGAAAGACCCCCCGTTAAAACAAAGAAAACCATAATAGTTCCATGAAGTGTAACTAGACCCAAATACCAGTTACTGTCTAAAAGACCATCTGGAGCTGCGTCTGATCCAAGTATCGCTTCTAAAAGTGGGAACTTTTCATCAGGCCAACCTAACTTCATCCTAAACAATGCGGATAAGGTTATTCCAATAGCTCCCATAAAGATTGCAGTTAACAAATACTGTTTTGCAATCATTTTATGATCTTGGCTAAAAATATACTTTGTTATAAAACTTTCTTTGTGATGATGTGTGTCGTGCGCCATTTAAGTATTATTTATTACAAATTTACAAATCATAGAGATGCTTGTTCTTTTGTCTTACTCCAATTAACCTCTTGCCCAGAAAAGGTTAAACGTTTATTATCTCCATTATTTTCTATCCAGTTATTAAATTCTTCTTGTGTTTCTACAATTACCTTGAGTTGCATATTAGAGTGACCAGCACCACAGATCTTATTACACATTAATACATAATCAAATAAGACTCTTTCTTCTTCTTCTCCAATTCTTCTTTTTCTTTCATTATGAATAACATTTATATTTTCCCAATGCTTTATTACATCAGGGTCAGCTCTCATTTCTTCAGTAGTTATAGTAGGAGTAAGCGCAAAACTTGTTTCCATCCCTGGGACTGCATTAATTTGAGCTCTAAAATGAGGAAACCATGGACAATGAATAACATCTTTTGACCTAAATTTAAAAGTATAAGGTTGATTTTTCACTAAATGAATCTCTTGAACTATTATATCATCGTCGCTAGATTCATAAACAGTTGAATTACCGTTTTTTCTATCTATCGATGCTTCAATTCTATATTTTCTTCTTTTATTTCTATCCAGTTCTTCTTGCAATTTATCAACTTTCGAGTCAGGTAACAAATACTTTCCTTCAGCATTAATGTTGTTTGAAAGGGTAGAGTCAATATCATTAACTCTTTGATCTATTTCATTGTAGGTTTCTGTAATAGTTTTTTGAGTAATCACTCCAAGTGGATTGGTTGCAGAAACCATTTTATAGTCAGCTTTTCCAAGAGTATTATCCACACCTGAATACCTGACAATCCACCCAAATTGATAAGCATAAACTTCAACTACTTCACCTTTTTCCTGATTATACATAATTTTATTCCAAGTCATTAACCCGTATATAACAATAAAAGCCAGTGCAATTGCTGGAACAATAGTCCATACAGCCTCTAACTTGTTGTTATGAGGGTAATATAGAGCAGTTCTTTCCTCTCGATAATAGTATTTCCATGAAAAGCCAAATAATAAGGTATTTGTAATAAAAAAAACTGGAAGTATAATCCACCAATTAAACATTAGTAACTGGTCAATCTCTTGTCCATGCTCAGTAGCGGCAGTATAAAGTCCTGAATTAGAGCCGAATTTAGCAATTAACCATATTACGAATCCAAAGAATGCTAACATGAAAATCAGCATTAGATTAGCCATCAACATATTTTCGCTTCTGGAAACTTTTTCTTGTGATTTTTCTCCCCTTACTTTTGCAGCAAGGTCATATACTTTCATTAATTGCACTAAGGCAATAAAGAAAAGAGCTACAGTAATTATAATTATAAACTTAATTTCCATAATTTTTTAAAATTAATATTCATGGTG
>CENJ01172002.1_pt1 | contig 15489 bp, 15 predicted proteins | sample 356161 | NCBI WGS metagenome assembly CENJ01 (sample SAMEA2619531, study PRJEB7988) | marine metagenome | biome: marine biome (ENVO:00000447); feature: surface water layer (ENVO:00002042); material: "saline water (ENVO:00002010), including plankton (ENVO:xxxxxxxx)" | depth 5 m
TTTCGTCTGGCTTCAGGGGGTGATTGGAGGCCCATATTATGGTGGGCCGATGAGTTATACCGAGGCCAATCCGCTGGCCGCGCCGGTGCATGTTTATCCGCCCTGGTATGCCTATCCGGTGATTGCGATCTGGACGTCATTCCGGTTGGAGTTCTTCGGTGAAGCGCGCGATGAAATCGCGGTGGGGCTGACCTATCTGACACTATTGCTACCGCTATCGTTCGTTTTTGCGCCGGCAAATCGGCTGAAACTGGTGGGCGTCAATATTCTGATATGGCTGCTGTTTCCCATATTGGCGCTTGGATATGCGGGCTACAATAAGGCTGATCTGGAACCGGACTTTTTCAGTCTGGCGGTGCTTGTCGCCTATTATTTCGAATTCGTGGTGTTCATCCCGGTCATCATGTTTATCGTAAGGATGCAGAAACCTGAAAACGAGTTCTGAGCAGGGAGGATCGTTGAAATGTATCGTCTCTTTGCGGGCATCGAAATTCCACGCGAAATCGGAGAAGAGCTTCAGGCGATCTCGAAAAAGGTGACCGGTGCGAGCTGGCGGCCAATAGAGAACTATCACATCACGCTGCGTTTCATGGGTGAAGTCGACCGCAACACGGCTGAAGATCTCGACCATGAGCTGTCCCTGATCGAGGCAAAGCAAATGCAGCTCACGCTGAGCGGGGCAGGCTGGTCCGGATCATCTGAACCGACGGCGCTTTGGGCGGGTGTTGAGGCCGATGAAGGGCTGATGCGTCTTGCCGAACGCTGTGACCGCGCCGCAAAGCGTGTAGGTCTCTCACTGGATAAGCGAAAATTCCGCCCTCACGTAACGCTGGCTTATTGTAAGGGGACGCCTTTGCAGGAGGCGGCAGCCTTCGCCGACAAGCATGCATTGCTGAAACTCGGACCCTTCTGGGCCGACCGGTTTCACCTCTATTCGAGCTGGTCTGGCAAGGGGCCGTCGCGCTATGTGTCGGAGGCAGAGTACCCTCTGACTTGATTATCGCGAGATAGCGAATTTACCCTATAGCAACCAAAGCAATTGCCTTTAGTATAAGAAATTCGGAATTTGCTTAGCCCGATGCGGGGCGCACGAGTGATTTGATGAGTGATGAAATAGAAAAACATACTCCGGCTGAACCGGGGCCACTCTCTCAGTATATGGGCGATATACCGCCTTCTCCTGAATGGTTCACCCGCGCTATCGCAACAGGTTATGACACGCGCTTTGTGCGGGTAAATGGCGCGCGCATTCATTATCAGAGCTGGTCCAGCCCGAAAAAGCCGGGGCTTCTTCTGGTGCACGGTAACGGGGCGCATGCGCACTGGTATGATTTCATCGCGCCGTATTTTGCTCAGCACTATAACGTTGTTGCCATGACATTCTCCGGAATGGGGGAGTCGGACTGGCGTGATACTTATGACATGGAGACCTTCGCTGAGGAGCAGATCGCTGTCTGCGAAGCGACGGGCATGTTCGACCATGAGATCAAGCCGACTATCGTCGCGCACTCCTTCGGCGGGTTTGTAACCATCCTGACCGGTGCCAAATATGGTGACAGGCTCACAGGAACAGTCATCGTTGATAGTCCGGTCAATCCGCCGGAACGCGATATCTCGACGCGTCCGCGGCAGGCGCGGGGCAACCGCGTCTATCCTGATCTCAATACGGCGCTTGGTCGTTTTCGCCTGGCGCCGGTTCAGCCCTGCGATAATCATTACATCATGGACTATATCGCGCGCTGGAGCCTCAAACAGGTCGACAATGAGCGCGGTAAAGGCTGGGCCTGGCGTTTTGATCCGGATATCTGGCAGCGATTTGAATTCGGCAAACCGGCTTCAACCCTGTTGAAGGAAACGGCCTGCCGTATTGCGCTCTTCCGCGGCGAGGAGTCAGAGCTCATGCCGGATGAGGTGAAAGACTATATGGAGCAGATTCTGGACCGGAAGGTTCCGTTTGTGTCCATCCCGCATGCGCGCCACCACGTCTTGCTCGACCAGCCGCTCGCCTTCATCGCAGCGCTGAGAGCATTGCTGGCGGATTGGGACCATTCAGAGCCAAACCGGACAATCGGCATCTAAATCGCGGCAAATTGGCAGGTTTTCCTGTGACAGGTCTTGCCGAAATGGCTGCTTCAATCTATCCGAATAAAAAATTCACGAGCTTTTGACTGAAAGGGCTTTCGCATGAGCGATTATGTTCGCGGTGAAATGGATATCACTGCTCAGGAGAATACCTGGAAAGGTTTCATGGCTGCGTTTACGTGGTCCAGCTTCCTCATCGTTCTCGTCCTCGCTTACGCAGTCTTCACGATCACAATGGGCATGAACTGGCTCGTTGCGATGGGCATTCTTGCAATTGCGGGCATCGTTGGCGGTCTGGTCATGAGCATGGGCAGCGCCTGGATCGTGACTGTGGTTGGTCTCTGCGTTTTTGGCGTCTTCCTGCAGATCATCATCACACTGGCTAAAGCCGTACTCTAGAGCGTTATGTGGGGCGGCATGCCCCGCAGCTGACGATTGAGGGGTCTTTATCAAGCTCCTCAATCGAGATGGCGTCATTACAGATGACGCAATAGCCGTATTCGCCGCTTTCCAAGCGGGCGAGGGCTAACTCCACTTTAAAAAGGATGCTTGCACGCGACGGCGGTGATTTATCCGTCGGTGGTGTTTGCCAGGTGTAACCGCTCTTTGAAGACTGAGCGTCCGACGCTCTGGGCTCCCCCGAATTGCATCCCCGGCGAGAAGGTAGTGTCTTTCTCACCCTTTCATGCTGCGCTTGAAATATTCTCGGGGCAAGCGAATTTTTTAATTCCTTTGATAGACCAACTAGCCCATCCTGTCGGTCAACAGCGTTGAAATTGGGACCGGACATGGCTGCACCTCCACTTAGATTTGAAGGCGTTACAAAACGCTTTGGCGATTTTGACGCCGTAAAAGATGTGAGTTTTCAGCTCGGTGCGGGTGAAGTGATCGGCTTTCTGGGGCCGAACGGTGCTGGCAAGTCTACCAGTCTGCGCATGGCACTTGGTATTATGTCGCCGGACGAAGGTGCGGCCGAATTATTTGGCGGGCCGCCGACGCTGTCCAATCTCCGCCGCGTCGGTTTTCTGCCCGAAGAGCGCGGCCTCTATAAGAAAATGTCCGCCCGCAATGTGATTGCCTATTTTGGTCAGCTGAAGGGGATGAAGCGATCGGATGCCTTATCACGTGCAGATGAGCTGCTGGAAAGTTTCGGTCTGGGCGAGTTTCGTAAAACCCGTATCTCGCGGTTATCCAAGGGCATGGCGCAGAAGGTTCAGATCCTGTCCACCTTTGTGCACAGCCCTGAGTTTCTGATACTGGATGAACCCTTTTCCGGTCTCGACCCTGTCAATCAGGCAGACCTTGAGCGCCTGATTGCAGACCAGAACGCCAAAGGGACGACGATCCTCTTTTCCACCCATGTGATGGAGCACGCCGAACGTCTTTGTGACCGTCTGGTGCTGATCGCGTGTGGACGCAAAATGTTCGACGGTACGCTGAAAGAAGCCTTTGCGACGCAGGCCCATCAGGTGCGCCTCGCCACTGTCGCGGACCGTGATCTGTCAACTGATTTCGTCGATACACCATTTGATACGCGGGCACTGCCGCCCGTTGAGGGCGAGGATGACCGCATCTGGTGGGAGATATCCCTCCCTCAGGGCGCAACCAGTCAGGATGTGCTCAAGCGGGCCATCGACCGGGGCATAGCTATTGAAGGCTTTGAGCCGGCAGAGCCACGTTTGCGGGACGTGTTTGTCTCGCTGGTATCCGAAGCGGATGAAAAATACGGAGCGCTGCGTCATGGGTAGAGCATTTCTCGTCGCGCGCCGCGAATACCTTGCCTATATCACCGCCTGGGGGTTCTGGGTCGGTCTGTTGATCACGCCCGTTGCGCTTTCGCTCGGCATGTTTCTGCCATCTCTTATCGAGAGCTCACAGCCGGTTCGCTATTACTCCGTTATCGAAAGCGGCGATAGTTTTGCCCGCGAGCTCGACGGATATATGGGCGAACGCGATGAAGATATTGCGCGGGACCTGATCAGCCAGCAGGCAAACTTTGACCCAACATTCGATCCGGATGCTGCATTGGCAGAGTTCGAACGTCAGCTGGCAGAGGGGCGCAGCACCGCAGAAGCTCTGGAAAGCGTCGTGCCTATGGGGTCTATGGCGCTGTCAGATGATGACTACATCCGTGTTCCGCCGCCCGCCCGGACCCTTGAGGAGTTAAGGCCATACCTCTCCGGCGAGCTGGAAATCGATGGCCCGATAGGTCCGAGGCCGCTGTACGCGGTCTTCGTTCTCGACGGTGACGACATTGTTTACTGGAGCGAGGATGTCGTAAACGACACGCTGGTGAACCGCGCAAATCTGGTGCTGGAACGTCTGGCGCGTATCCGCACGTTCGAAGCCGAGAATGTGCCTTTAGAAATTCTGGACCGCGTTCGCGAAAATACGCCATTGCTTCTGGTGCGTAGCCCGACCGCGGTTGATCAATCCGGTGAAGTTTCGTTCGCAGATCAGGCGCCGTTCTTCATCTCTATCGGCTTCTCATTCCTGCTCTGGCTTCTGATCTTCTCCGTGGTGAACTATCTTCTGACCGGAACGATTGAGGAGCGCTCGAACAAGATATTCGACTCGCTTCTGACGTCAGTCTCCCTGCCTCAGCTGCTAACGGGAAAGCTGGTTGGTGTGTTGATGTTGTCTCTGACGCTCATTTCCATCTGGGCGTTGATCGGTACAGGGATGTTGATCGCTGCGGGAGACAATATTCCGCCTGATATCGCAGAGGGGCTTCGTCAGGTTGTCAGCCCGAACCTTCTGGTGCCGACACTGATCAGCTTCCTGCTCGGATATCTGATGTTCGGGTCGATCTTCCTCGCGCTGGGGTCGCTTTGCGATACCATTCAGGAAGCGCAGTCGCTTCTGTCGCCGGTAATCATCGTGATGATGATCCCGCTTCTGCTCCTGCCTGTATCTATTTCTAATCCCGAAAGCCCGATCCTTCACGCGGCGACGTGGGTGCCATTGCTGACACCGTTCCTCGTGATTGTGCGGGTGCCGACCGAGCCGCCGCTCTGGGAGCTTATCGCGCAAATCGTCTGGATGGGTGTTTTCACGGCGCTGATCATCTGGGCGGCTACGAAGGTCTATCGTGCTGGCGCCGTGCATGGCGCAGGCATGAATGAGGCGCGAGCCTGGTTCATGGGGCTATTCGGAAAGAAGGCTCAGGCTTAGAATCAGGCTTCAGTCTGTCTCAGAATCTGGAAACACAAAAACCCCTCACACGCGCACGTGGAGGGGTTTTTGAATAATCCTGAAAAGGAAAGCTTACTTACCCAGCAGGCCTTCGCGCTGAGCGCGTTTGCGAGCGAGCTTGCGCGCGCGGCGAACAGCTTCTGCACGCTCACGAGCTTTTTTCTCGGAAGGCTTTTCGAAATGGTTACGACGTTTCATTTCACGGAACAGGCCTTCACGCTGCATTTTCTTTTTCAGCGCTTTTAGAGCCTGGTCGACATTATTGTCGCGCACAACGATCTGTACGATGGGTCTCTCTCCATTTTCAAAATTGTGCGACAAGGCCGCACGCTATCTTTTTTGCCCGACTTAACGGACAATATAAATCGGAAGCCGCGCTAATAACACAAGGGAACGCGTATGCCTACACCCGAAGATGCACCAACTGCGCTATTGCGACAAAAAATTCTGGCTTCGGCGCTTGAAATAGCGCTCGTTTCCGGCTGGACCGAGGAAACTTACCTCGCTGCATGTGCTGAAAACGAGGTTTCACCAGACGATGTTGCCTATGCTTTTCCAAGCGGGGCGGCGTCTCTCATCCTTCTATATTTCGATACGCTGAAGGCAGAAATCAAGGATGAGCTTGCAGCACTACCCCTCGATGAGATGCGTATCCGCGATAAAGTCACTCAAGGTGTGGCGGTCTGGTTTGAAGCGCTGTCACGTCATCATGCGGCAAGTGTGAAGGCGCTGGACTGGTCTCTGGCCCGCCCGACTGGCCCGTTGTCCATGCCCGAACTTCTCTGGGGTGTCGCTGATACGATCTGGCGCGGCATTGGCGACACGTCTGACGGGTTCACATATTACTCCAAGCGGACAACGCTATCGGCCGTGCTTGGCTCTACACTAGCGGCATGGCGTGGCGCAGAGGGCAACGAGCCGGCGTGGCGTGAATTTCTGGATCGCCGCATCGAGAACGTGATGTCGTTCGAAAAATTCAAAGCTCAGGTGAAACTGCCTGAGGTCAAACTGCCATTCTGACGGTTAGTATTCTGCGAGTGTTTGCCCGAAGAGACGTATGCTGCGCTCTTTGACTTGCACGGTCAGCGGTGTGCCGTTTGAACTCGCCTGAGCAACTGCGTTGATAATGGCTTCGCCTTGTGGATCGATACTGCCCGCTTCACGCAGGGCAGAGATCAGATCTTCTGAACGTTCCAGAAACAGGCTCACTGTGCCGTCCGGATCATTATTCCGGTCGAGCTTCACGTTCGCGCGCATGGAAAGGTCCAGAGGTCCCATATCAAGGTCGCCGCGGACAAGCTCAATGCGGTTTTCGTCCAGCTTCCACTCTGTAACTGTCAGACCGTCCTCAATAACGCTGAAGAAGTTTTCGATCTCACCCCAGATCACCAGTTCACTAACCTCGCGGCCGAGCCATTCTGCGCCCTCCGGTGCGTCCGGTAGCGACAGATTATTGAATGAAACAGCCAGCTGTAGATTACGTGGTTCGTCCGGCATTGGGCGAAGGCCGATTGATCCGTTCGTGAGTGTATAGCGTTCGTTCTCGTTCAGCACTGCGTCCAGCGTGGGAAGTTCGAGGCCCACACGGCGCAGATTTCCGTCTTCCCAGACGAAACTCGCCGCAGAGCTGTCATCCGCAGCAAAACTGAACGTCTGTCCGTCGGGAAGATCAAAGTCATTTTGCCCGGGTGCGCGGGCAATGACGTGATTGAAATTCCAGGCCATGGCCACAAGCTGAAGCTTTTCCCCTTCCCAGCGCGCCTGCATGTCCGGTGCATCAATCACGGGATCATCAGCCTGAAGCACAAAGCGGTATGGATAGCCGGTGACATTCAGCGCGGAGTATTCAACCGAGCGGCCCATTGCCTGTTGGTCTTCAATCCATTCTCGTGCGCCCTGACGCACCACGCCCGCGCCATAAAACCAGTAGACAGTCCAGATGGCGAGGCAACCAAGTGCCAGCACGCCGAGAAGAATGGGAAGGGTGAAAAATCCTTTTTTGCGGGTCTCACTCATGCGTTAGCTGCCTCCGCGGCCTCTGTCGTTGAAACACTCACACCAGCGTCTTCTGCCAGAGCGAGCGAGCGGGTTTCGATGCGGTCGTGCAGCGTCTTCATGAAAGCCTTCCGTGACAGCCCCGGCTCAATACGTGGCAGGAATTCCACCACCATCGTGCCCGGATATCGCATAATACCTTTGGCCGGCCAGCATGTGCCTGTGTTCAGCGCGACCGGAAGGCATTCAATTTCCAGCTCTTTATATAGGAGCGCGATGCCGGGTTTGTACTCTGCATCAATACCCGGCTTCGTGCGCGTGCCTTCAGGGAAAATGAGAAGTGAACGTCCGTCATCACGCGCCAGCTTTGCCTTGCGTGTCATCTCTTTAAGCGTCTTCATCGCGCCAGATCGGTCAATTGCGATCTGGCCGGTTTTCAGGGCATAGAACCCGAAGAGCGGATACCAGAGAAGCTCTCGCTTCAGGATTATGCACGGGTCTTTCAGGTACAGGAATGGCAATACGGTATCGAGCGTGCTCTGGTGCTTTGAGGCCACGAGAAAGGGCTCTTCCCCGATATTCTCAAGGCCGCGCACTTCAGTTTTCGCATTGCAAATCACCCGCATGCCCCAGACAGCCGCGCGCGCCCAGCAGCGAATGCCGATCGTTGCCGCCCGACGTGGCAGCAGCATAGTCGGGAGAAACAAAAGGCCGATGAATACCAGCGATCCATATAGCCAGATTACAAACAGGACGGAGCGAAGTGCAGCCATCAGAAAAATGCCTTCATTATCGCGGTGACCCGATACTTCAACCATTCCAGCACCAGCCCGCGAAATGAGCGCCAGGAACGCCACCAGCTTCGTGGCTGGAGGTTAGACTGGATGGGATAAGGGATAAGCTCGACTTCTTCAAACCCTTCTGTGAACCAGAGAAGCGTTCTGGGCATATGATAATCTGATGTGACAATTATGAGCGAGTTGTAGTCGTGTCCGGCAAGCCAGTCTGCTGTCTCCAGAGCATTGCCTTCGGTCGACCGGGCCTGACGACCAATATCAATGCAACAATCATAAAGCGCCTGCGAGCCGCCCGCAGAACGGATAAGCGTATCAATGTCGACGCTCTCATTTACACCGCTTACGAGCAGCCTGTGACCGGCCCCGCTTTCCAGAAGATCAATCGCTGCCTCAATGCGAAGGCCTGATCCGCCCGTCAGCGCCACAATGGCATCGGCGCTCGGCGGTGTCTCGGTTTCCAGTGCTGCGACGCGGTTCACAAAACGATGAAAGTCGGCAAAGGCGATCACTGCTGTGAATGCAATCATAAACAGGATCAGTTTGCGAAACACGTCAGGCAGACCTTTTAATAAAGCTCGTTGAGCGCCCGCGTCACGGTAATGCGGGCTGCTATCATAGCAACCAGCGCGGCGATCAAAGGCGTCATAACTAACACGATAAAGGTGCCGATATCCGGCGACATTTGAGGGAGCAGCCAGCTGCGATCACCGGACTGCTTTGCGGCAAAGAATAAAAGCATGGCGCCGAGCAGGGCAAATAGTGCGCCTAGGCCGCCCGCCCTGAGGCCAAGACCAAAGAAGCGGTGTTCGAATAGACGGGAGATAAACCGGTCAGATGCCCCGCAGGTATGGAGCACAATGACAACTTCGCGCCGCGCGAGGAGCGCAGCATGCGTCGCAAAAGCGATGACCGAGAGGACAATCGTCAGAAGCAGGACCAGCGCGACTATGCCCACCATGCGCAAAATACCGAGGCTCCGCTCGACATCGTTGGCCCATTGCTGGTGGCTTTCGACCTCAATCTGAAAGCCTGCGCCTTCGGCGGCTTCGCTGATCTGACGGGTAAGATCGCCGGCGTCAGGCGACGTGCTTACCGCGAGATAGCGTGAAATTGGCAAGTCATCCGGCAGATTTGTTCCAAGCCATGGCTCGAGCAGGCTTTCGGTGACTTCTCGGTCTTCCGGCGTGGCGCGTCTTACGCCGGAGAGGCCTTCCAGCAGCGTGGCCAGATCATCGGCGTCTTCGGCGCTGCCTTCGAGAAGGCGAACTGTGATTTCTCCCTGAATCTGACCAGCCCAGCTTTCTGCGGCGCCGTAAGCGGCCCGTGTGGCAAGACCGGTCAGTGCTGCGAGGAAACAAAGGGCCGCGACAACAAAGAAGAGCGCTGCTTCACGGGCGTCCTCGCGCGGAAGAAGAGGCGAACGTTTGGTATCATACATGATGGCCGCCTCCTGCGCCGACATCGCCGCGTTGATGCACCAGAAGCCCGTTCTCCAGCCTCACAACAGGCGCGCCGAGCCGGTCGACCAGCGTAATATCGTGGGTCGCAATCAGGACCGTGGTGGAAAGACGCCGGTTCAGTTCAAGGATCAGTCGCATCAGCCGCTCACCCATTTCAGGATCAACGTTTCCTGTCGGTTCGTCAGCTATGAGAAGGTCAGGTTTGTTGACGAGGGCGCGGGCAATCGCGACACGCTGCTGTTCGCCGCCAGAGAGCGTTGTCGGTTTTGCGGTGATCCGATCGCCAAGCCCGACCCAGTTCAGAAGGTCGATAACATCGTCGCGATATTCACGCTCGTGTTTGCCTGTAACGCGCAGAGGAAGCGCAGCGTTTTCATAGGCGGTCAGATGGTTCAACAGGCGGAAGTCCTGATAGACGACGCCGATTCGTCGCCGCAGGCGGGTTAACGTTTTCCGCGTGGCATTGCTTGTGTCCACACCAAACAGCGAAACCTTGCCGTTACGGGGTTTCTGGGCCGCGTAAAGCAGCTGTAAAAGCGTAGTTTTTCCCGATCCGGACGGGCCGGTGAGAAACGTAAAAGAGCCGGAGTTTAACTCGATATTAAGGTCGCCTAACACATTCTCGCCAGAGATATACCCATGGTTAACACCATCAACTCGGATGGTGGGCTCATCAAGAGAAATATCGGGCTCGTAATTCATGTCTCGTTTCAGTCCTTTCGGGACTGCTGAAGGGCGAATTCCAGGCACAGAATCGTGCCTAACGGAGTGGAGAGAACTGCAGTGATCCTCACATGTCCATCCTGTAGCGCACAATATTTTGCCGATGATAAGGCAATCGGTGCGAATGGTCGTACAGTTCGCTGTGCGGCATGCGCACATTCATGGTTTGCCCAGCCGGAACTCTCCCTTGAAGAAAAGCTTGAGGCGGCATCCCTTTCGCGTGAGAAGGTTGAGCGCCAGCGTCAGGAGCATTCTCCGGCAGCTCCGTCCGTTGCGCCGCATCTGGCGTTTCGTGAAAAAGAACTCTCTCGCAAGGCAAGCGGTTCCCGGCTTGCGGCACTTACCGCATGGGGCGGAACAGCGGCTGTCTTCTTTGCGCTTGGTATCGGCGCAGTTGTAAAGCGCGATGACGTCGTGCGCATGTTCCCGGAAGCCTCCAGCGCCTATGCAATGGCTGGTCTGGAAGTGAACCCGTTCGGGCTGGAATTTGCTGATGTGGCAGCAGACCGCCGCCTTGAAGGCACTCTGCCTGTGCTCACCGTTAGCGGTACAATTCTGAATGTATCAGACCGCCCACAAGCCGTTCCCAATGTGCGGGTGGATCTGCGCGATGATGCCGGTTTTGAAGTCGAGAGCATTCTCGTCACGCCCGAAGCGCTGAGCGTTGGGCCGGGCGGAGAAGTATCGTTTTCGTCGCGTCTCGATTCTCCGTCTCTTGCGGCGTATGACCTTGAAGTGACGTTCGTGCCACCGACTGAGAATGTCCGTCTGGCTGCCGGCGTTCCGTCACAACCGCCTCATGAGCCAGAGAGCCATGCGCCTGCGTCTCACGATACAGGACACGCGACGGACGATCACGGCGCGGATGCGCACCATGACGCGCCTGCAGCGGTTGACCATCACGAAGCACCAGCAGATGATCATCATGAACCTGCCTCTAACGGGCATGACGAACATCACTGAGCAGAGCTTTGACCTGTCCCGAATTTGACGTCCTGCTGGACGAAACCGAGCTTCAATCGCGTATTGGAAAACTCGCCGCTGAACTCGCGCCGCGTATGCAGAGCGATGACTGGACGGCTGTAACCATTCTACTGGGGGCCTCTCCGTTTACGACCGATTTGATGCGCCACCTGACCAGGCACGACGTGCACCCACAGCTGGATGCTATCTGGCTGGAAAGCTATCGCGATGAACGCGAAAGCTCGGGCCGCGTAAAAGTGCGCGCCGATCTGCAGCGCAGCGTCAAAGGGCGCGGCGTTCTCATCATCGATGACGTCTATGATACCGGCCGGACGCTGGATTTTGCGCGCCACCATTTGATCGCTCAGGGCGCACGAGAAGTCATGACCTGTGTGTTTGCCCGCAAGCAACTGGCAACGGGCGAAGGGCTGGATGCCTGGGCTTATGACGCGCCAGACCGTTACCTTGTCGGTTACGGAATGGATGACGCCGGTCTTTATCGCGGCCTGCCCTATCTTGGCGCTGTCCCGCAGGGCGGCTAACGCCTAAAACCTGTCGAGCAGGCGTTCCAGATATTCACGCTCTTCCGGATCGGTTGAGCGGTTCAGGCGTTCACGCAGTTCATCCAGAATGTCGCGGGCACGCTGGCGTTCGACCTCATCAGGAATGTCTATGCCGAAGCCGTTATTTTGCTGGCCCGTGCTGCCCGCGCGGCCAAGTGGATCACGTTCGCCGCCCTGTCCCTGATCGCCAAGGCGTTCGCGGCGCATGTCATCAAGGCTTTCTGACAATTGACCGGCTGCATCACGCATTTCGCGAATTGCGCGGTCCTGATAGCGCTGCGCCCCGCGAAGGTCGCCATTACGCAGAGCGTCCTCAGCCAGTTCGAGCGCCTGACGTGCGATATCGAGGTTGTTGTCGCCGCCATCTGTCGTCCCAAGGCTATCGTTGGTGTCTTCCATATCCCTGAATGCACGCAGCTGGCTTGCAATGTCTTCCTGACGATCAGAGAGGTCGCCCTCAGTGCTGCCGAACTGCTGCCCGCCGCCGCTTTCAGTATCGCCGTCTCCGCCCTGGCCTGTGCCGTCCTGCGTTTCCGCGCTGCCGGAGGTTGTGTCACCGTCTTCGCCAATGCCAGACTGCCCGTCTGTATTACCTTGCTGGTTACCGCTCTGACCGTTCTGAGGATCGGAGCCGAACTGCTCTTGCAGGGTTTCGTCGTTCAGACGGCGCTGTTCCTCAAGGATTTCGGCAAGGCGTTCCAGCGTGCGCTCGAGGCGCTGTTCGTTTTCCGGTGGCGGGTCATCATTGGCTTCGCCTTCCGAGCCTTCGCCAAACATGTCACCGGAGCCTGAGCCGCCACCCTGAAAGTTCAGATTGTTGAGCAGGTTAGTGACGTCAGACAGGAGCTGTCGGGCGGCATCTGTCGCGCCGGTTTCTGTAAGGTCCTGAAGTGCGTCCAGCATATCTGCCAGATCATTGCCGCCGAGCATTTCCTGCCCTGGCGGGCCGCTTGCGCCGCCTTCCGGATTGCCGTTCATGATCGCTTCGGCCATGCGCGCTGCGATATAATCCTCAGCAGCCTCGCGGAAAGCTTCCATCAGGCGGCGAATTTCATCTTCGGACGCCCCGTCGCGAAGCGCGCGCTCCAGTGCTGCGCGCGCCGCGTTAAGGCGGCGCTCAGCATCGGCCACTGTGCCATACTCGGCGCGCAAAGCGGCTGCCCAGAGAAGATCATCCAGAGGCTCTGCATCGGATGTTTCATTGGCATAGCGGAGCAGCTGGTGCGCGCGGCGCAGTGCGAAATAGACGGTCAGATCGGAGAAATAGCTCTCAGGGCGATAGGTTACGGCGTCGAGCATCAGAGCGGCGTGTTGCAATCCGTCAGGTGCATGTTCAAGGCGATCACCCAGCCCTAAGTCTTCGCCTTCCAATACTGGCAGCATATCTTCGATAGGCGTCGTGTATTTCTCGTCCTCACGCAGCACGACGAGGCGGATTTCCTGACTGGCGCGTGCAAGCGGTTCAAGGAAAAGCTTTTCTGGCAACTCCATGATCACCGGCTCGCTATAGCCGGTCTGGCCAATGGCATCGGTCGCTGCGAGCGTGAGCTCAACTTCGGCACCTGCCCATTTATGGCGGGTGAGATCTATATCTGCCTGGTCATTGCCGGCGCGGAAATTGGAAGACGGGATTTCAACCGGAGCCGTCTCGGATTCGCTGGTATCGAGGTCGGATGCATCTGTTGGCCTGATTATGAGCTGCAGCTCCACTACGCCGTATTCATCTTCTGCGCCCCACTCAAAGCTCAATTCATCATTGTCGCCAATCGTCGGCTCTGATGCAAACCGAACAGTCGGTGGCTGGTCCGGCGTCGCGGAAAAATTCCAGCCTGCGCGTTCGCCCCAATAATCCAGCCTGACGGATTGAGAGGCGTTAAGCTCAACCTGCGTTTCCCAAGTGCCATCGGACGCACGTTCCAGCGATGGACGCTCACCTGAAAGGGAAGCTTCGCCAAGGGCGCTTCTGTGAAGGGAAGGTCGTCCGCCGCCTTGCGCGCGAAGGGTCAGGCGTGAGCCTTCTGGTACCTCGACATCGCGATCAACGGAGTTGAGAAAGATCGGAGCCGCGCCAGTATAGTCTGGCGGTGTCACCCATGCTGTGACGGTCATGCTGTCTGCGCCGAAAAGCGCGCCGACATCAGTATCCATGGCAGATGAAAGTCGCCCCATCGCCGTATTGGCATTCGCTGCGATAATCGCGATGAGCGCGAGTGGTGTGATGATCCGCAGATAGAGCGGGTCGGATTTGCGCCATTCTTCGCTGAGGGCCGGAGGCTCCATCTCTGCGATAATACGGGCAAGACGAGCCTTGTGTTTCACCCAATACGGGCGGGATTCTGCACTGATGCGCGACGGTTGGTCATAATAGGCCTCGGCAGGGCTATCAGGATGCGATGCATCAAGCCGGGCGCTACCTTCAGAGAGGTCGGGTGTCTTGTATTTTCTAAAGCCCCGAACGAGCGCAATGATGAAAAATGGAAAGAAGGCGAGGTAGAGCAGGGCTTGCGCAGGCGGCGCGAAGCGTTCAAACGCGCCGGTGAAAACCAGAGCCAATGCCGCAAACAAAAGCGCGCCCGGCAGAGCAAAAGCCTCGAAAAGCCTTACCCGTGCGAGGCGTGCCCGTGTCCGCTCGATCTTGCGGCGGAGAATGGTTGGGATCAGGTTTTCAGCCACTCCGGTACAGTTTCACTCGCTATCATCTCTTCAAATGTCGGTGGGGTGCGGATCAGCGCGACATTGTCCCCGTTCACCAGCACTTCAGCACACATTGGGCGTGTGTTGTACTGATTTGACATTACAGCTCCGTAAGCGCCGGCAGACATGAAGGCGACGAGGTCTCCCTCTTTCATTTCCTGCGCCGGATAGTTCTTTGCGAAACGGTCTGTACTCTCACAAATGGGCCCGACAATGTCATAGTCCAGTGTAGCGCGCTCTTCAGAGCGAACAACTGGTTTCATCTCGTGAACAGCCTGATAGAGCGCAGGACGCATCAAATCGTTCATGCCTGCGTCCAGAATGGCGAAACGTCGGCCATCGCGTTCTTTGATATATTCGACGCGGGAGACAAAAATGCCTGCATTGCCCGCAATCATCCGGCCCGGCTCAAGAATGACTTCTACATCGAGATCGCCAAGCACTTCGCGAACCATCGCCGCATATTCTGCTGGTGTAGCCGGTTCGTCGCCCTCGCGATACGGAATACCGAGACCGCCGCCAAGATCCATGCGTGTGATGGGAACGCCAGCTTCACGAAGGTCGCGGACAAGGCCGACCACTTTTTCAAACGCGGCACGCAGCGGAGCGAGATTTGTGATCTGGCTGCCAATATGAACGTCTACGCCGCAAACATTAATGCCCGGGAGTGACTGGGCCAGCGCGTAAAAGTCTTTGCCTTCATGCCATGCAATGCCGAATTTGTGTTCGGCGCCGCCCGTCGAGATGTTGGCGTGACCACCCGCTTCGACGTGTGGATTGATCCGAAACGCGATATCGGCCGTGTAGCCATTCGCGCTTGCGAGCTCCGAAATGCGGTGAAGTTCCGGCAGGGATTCCACGTTAAACTGATGGATGCCTGCTTCAAGCGCATCGAGAATATCTGTGCGGGATTTGGCAACACCGGAGAACACGATCCTGTTTGCCGGAATACCTGCGGCCATTGCGCGTTTCATCTCGCCGCCCGACACAACGTCAGCGCCTGAACCGAGCGCGGCG
>CENJ01062540.1_pt1 | contig 15484 bp, 17 predicted proteins | sample 356161 | NCBI WGS metagenome assembly CENJ01 (sample SAMEA2619531, study PRJEB7988) | marine metagenome | biome: marine biome (ENVO:00000447); feature: surface water layer (ENVO:00002042); material: "saline water (ENVO:00002010), including plankton (ENVO:xxxxxxxx)" | depth 5 m
CTGGAATGGTTGCATTTAATTGTAATCTTGACGAATTTAATTGGGATAATTTTTCATCATTTGTAACAGATAAATTACCCAGCTATGCTCAGCCTATATTTGTGAGAATTATTGAAGAACTTGAGACAACCGGAACGTTCAAGTTGAAAAAGAATGACCTAAGGGAAGAGGCTTATCATTTAGATAAAGTTAAGGGGAATCAAGTTTTTATAAAGAAACCGGGGCAAAGCACTTATGTCCCTTTAGATAGGGATTATTATGAAGTCATTGAATCTGGGGAAGCTGGTTTTTAGCTAGTTATTTGATATCACTATCTATTAAAACCGCTATTAATAATGCTGGTTCAGTTCCGTTATTAACCCATGCATGATTAGTTCCTCTTTGAACAACAACATCAAATGGTTTTAAATCAACCTCCTCTTCATCTAAGATTAAAGTTACATCACCTTTCAAAAGAATAATGTAATCGACGGTTTCGGTTTTATGCATTGCTGGATGTTTCGTGGTATCAACTCTATGATGTGCTGCACCAACTTTCTCAAAAGCATCAGCTGCGATTTCTTGCAGCATATCCTCTGGAACTCCATCTGGAAGTGGATTTATTTGAAAATACCTGAATTTAGTACCTCCACTAGGTGGAGATAAGATAATCTCATCATCTGCTCTATCAATTAAATCGGTTGAAATAACTACATTTCCATCAGTATTCCATAACTCAAATAATCCACCAACATCCTCACCAATTGATCTAGCTGGTGGTCCATCTATGGTAACAATTGATTTTCCATTATCATTATGTCCGGTAACTATTCTTCTCATATTAATTCCTCATATTTTTTAGTTTTTCTTTAATTGCTAATGCTCTGTTATTATTTAAAAGATCATTCCAATTAATTTTTTTTGAACTCTTAATTTCAGATATTCCTGAAGTTTGCTCAACATCAATTTTATCTAAGTACTCGATTACTTCTTTTACTCCAGATCTATCATTACAAATTATTACCATATCGCATCCTGCATTCAATGACATTTTCACCTTGTTAATAAGACTATCGTTTCCAGATCCAAGCATAGATAGATCATCACTTAATATTAAACCTTTGTAATTAAGCTTATTTCTTAGAACATTATTAATCCAAGTATCTGAAAAACTAGGGATTTTACTATCAACTTTAGAAAATAATATGTGGGCACACATTATCACATCTAATTTATCACTTAATTTAATATAAGGTTTTAAGTCTTCGTTTAATAATTCATGAAGCTCTCTTTTATCAACTGGAAGTTCTATATGACTGTCTTCAATTACGTTTCCATGACCAGGAAAATGTTTTCCTGTAGATTTCATTCCTGCTTCATGCATTCCATCAATATAATCTGAAGCATTATTTATTACTTCAAGGATATCATTTGAAAAAGATCTATTTCCTATTATGCTTGAAATATTTCTATTGATATCTAAAACAGGAGCAAAGTTAATATCTATACCTACTGCAATTAACTCACTAGAGATCAACCAAGCTAAATCTTTTATAAATTCTTTATCATCATTCTGTTTTGCAAAAAGAGAAGCATCTTGCATTGAGGGTATCTTTGTATATTCTTTTTCAAACCGTTGCACTCTTCCACCCTCTTGATCTACAGCTATGATTATATTTTCTTTGATCAAATGAACTTCTTTTATTAAATTATCAAGTTGATCATATGAATCAAAATTTCTTGAAAAAAGTATTAAACCTCCAATATGTTTACTTGAAAGTATGGTTTTGTCGTCATTGGAAAGATTTTTTCCATCTATATCAATAATTAATCGGCCAAATAAATCAGTCATAATCTACTATTGTTTTTATAGAAAACCCTTTTTCTTTAATTAATTTACTTCCTCCAAGGTCAGTCAAGTCAATAATGGATAGAATCAAAATATCTTCGTTACGTACATTAAAATTTTCTGTCAACAATTCAGCACATGCGATGGCAGTACCTCCAGTTGCAATTAGGTCGTCAACAATTACAATTTTTTGACCTTTACCAATATTTGTATTTTTTTGGATCTCTATTGAAGTACTTCCATACTCGAGATTAAAACTTTTTTGAAATGTTTCATTTGGAAGTTTTCCTGGCTTACGAGCAAGAACAAATGGTAAGCCCAAATCTCTAGCTATAGTTCCTGCGAAAATAAATCCTCTACTTTCTATACTTGCAACAATCTCAGCATTAAATTCTTTAGTTATTTTTGTTAATTCATCACAAGTCTTTATGAAAGCCTCAGGTGTTTCAATTAAACTTGTAATATCCCTGAATACTATTCCATCAATAGGGAAATTATTCACTGTCCTAATAAACTTTTTTAGGTTTAACGGATCATTCATTATTTATTTTTCCATTTTGGATTACGTTTACTTAAAAATGAACTGATTCCTTCAGAAGCATCGTCAATCATCATATTTTTTGTCATTACCATTGATGTGTATTCATATGCATCTTCAATATTAAGCTCTAATTGCTTGTAAAATGCTTGTTTGCCAATTTTTAAAACTGCCTGAGATTTTTCAGATATTTTTATTGCTAAATCCATAACTGATTCTTTAAGTTGGTCATCCGGAACACAGTCATTGATAAGTGAGATTCTTTTTGCTTCTTTTGCGGATATCATATCTCCTGTTAAAAGCATCTTCATAGAATCTTTTATACTTACGTTTCTTGAGAGAGCAACCATAGGTGTAGAGCAAAATAAACCGATATTTACTCCAGGAGTTGCAAATTTTGAAGAATTAGATGAAATAGCTAAATCACATGAAGCTACCAGCTGACAACCTGCTGCTGTCGCAATTCCATTAACTTCTGCAATTACTGGTTTTGGACAATTAATAATTAATTGCATTAATTTAGAGCAGATCTTAAATAAATCTAAATAATAAGATTCGCCTTTATCGTCTTCATTTTTAGCTTCATTAATTTCTTTTAAATTATGCCCTGAACAAAAAACATTTCCAGTGGATGAGATTATGACTACTCTTACAGAATTGTCTTTTGACGCTTTCGATATTGCATTCAAAAGTTTTTGCATCATCGATTCAGATAAAGCATTTTTATTCTCTATATCATTTAAAGTAAGACGAAGAATACCATTGTCATTAAGATCTGTTATAAGTATATGTTCTGAAATATTTTTCATATTTTTATTAAATGCTATAAGTATTTAATAGTCCAATTTAATTCTTAAGTACTTTCATGGGGCATTCATCCATTACAAACTTAATACCTTTGTTTTTGGCCATAAATGCAGATTTTTTATCAATTATCCCTTCTTGTGTCCAAATTACTTTAACTCCTGCTTTTATTGCATCTTTTGTGATTTCGTTAACAAATTTCTCTGAACGAAATATGTCTACCATATCAATTTTTTGATCAATTTCTTTTAGATTTGAAAAACATTTTCTTCCAAGAATCTTTTTATTTGCTTTATTTGGATTAACTGGAAAAACTTCATAATCCTTACTAATTAAGTATTTCATAACTTTATGACTATCTCTTTTTGAGTTTGGACTTGCGCCTACTAAGGCAATTGTTTTTATATTTTTCAGCAAGGTCTTAAGAGATTTTTTTGTACTATTCACTTTAAGCTTTATAACTAATGCATGTCCAATACGGAGTTTTATTTGAAAATGTTATTTTGTGAAAGCCAGAATTTTGAAGCATATTTGTAATATCTTTTTTACTAAATCTTTGTTCAAGTTTGGTTCCAAATCTATCAAGAGCGTCATTATTCATTATATAAAAAGATTTATTTCTATAATCCGAAAGAGGTATATTCTCAACGTTTAATCCTAGAATTTCTAATATCCTTGAAAATTTTGCAAGAGGATAATAGATTATAATTGCTATTATGCTGCATATAGTTTTTTTAATTCTTGGTGGGAGTTTCGATATCACTTTTAGTCTAACAAAATCTGTCAATTTCCATATAAGTTTAAATAAAGCTGGTTTATCTTCAAAGTCATAATATAAATATAGTAAAAAGGGTGCGCCTTTCTTAAGCTTTATTGCGCAATCTTTAATTGCTTTTTGTGTATCCGGGATATGATGAAGAACACCTAAACTATATCCAAAATCTTGCGATTCATTCTCTAATGAACATGCATCAACAGTTTCTTTATAAAAAAAAGCATTGTCATATTTTTTTAAATTACTTTCAGCTACATATATTGCGCTACTTGGATCTATGCAATTTAACCTACCTACTTTTGGTATTACAAACTGTGCCCATCTTCCAGAGCCACATCCCATATCAAAGCCTTCGGAATCCTTAGAAATATATCTCCATGGGAAAATATTAAAATATTGATCCCATGTTTCTTTTAAAATATTTAGGTCATATGAATCAAACTGAAATTCCTCCCACTCTGTTCCAAAATCATTTACAACATTCCAATCTACATTTTCTTTTTTTGAATCACTTACTTTTTTTTTCATTTAATATTTTCCAGTAGTATTCTATTTTTTTACTCTCGCTAAGAGTGTTATTGAATTATTTTTATTCAAAATAGATGGTATTGTCATCCTAAAAAAATCTACAAACAATGATTTTATATAATTTCCATCAGAAAGATTTGATGAAATTTTTTTATACTCAGGCTCAATGTAATATTCCTCTATCGAAAGTCCATGTTTCTCTAAAAAAAGCTTTATAGATTTTTTGTTAAATAAAAATAATCTATTAGGTACAAATAATAATGAACTTAAAAATCTTTTTGGTAAAAAATATCCAATTACTCTTGCATACCACATATAAAGAAGATTTATATTTGGAGTTCTAATCAATACAATACCATTTTCATTTAGATTTTCTTTAATAAGTTTTAATAACAAATCATTTATATCCTCGATATGTGCGATGCTATCTATAAAACTTATGCAGTCAAACTTTTTTGTCTCTAAAAAATTTGTGTTTGTTGAAAAATTAGTCATTGATGATTTTGATTCTGCTATTGATATAGAATATTCGCTAACATCTATTCCAACATTATTTTTGAATCCTTCTTTTTCTAAATTAAGTAAAAATGTTCCTATGCCACACCCATAATCTAATACTGATCCTTTTTTTAAATATTTTTTTAAAAAAGAAATTAGTTTCAGATGCATTTTTGTTTGCTCATTTACTAATTCTTCGTAATAATTTTTAAAGTATTCTGGTGTATATAATTTATTCGTATTAATTTTTGGTACTGAAAAAATACAAGAATTTTCGCAAATAAATGTGTCTGCCATTTTAAATGAAAATCTTTTTTTTAAAGTTTGTTGACCACAGCACATGCAAACTTCTTTATAAAAATCTGACATATTGTAAAATCCTATTATCTTAGTCATTTTAACAGAGTTTATATTTAAGAGCTTTTAACTCATGAGAATTCTAATAAATAACAGAATAGATTTAATATTTTTAATCTGTCTCAAATTATCATTTTGCTATCTTGCTTATATTTTTTTCACGAATTCACTAGGCATTGATATTTTTAAGTATCCCGATATGGAAGCCTACAAGGACTGTATTGGTACTGGAGAAATAATGGTGAATGTTCTTTATAGCGAGCTCTTATGTACATTTGGTCTAAATAATGAGAATGCTATTTCGAGTTTTGAACTTATCTTATTAGCATGTTCAATAAATATTTTTGGAATTTGTTCATATTATCTTTTATTTAAAGATTTTCTAAACAGAAAAGGTCAAATTTTATTCATATTGCTTTTATCGTTTCATCCATACTTGGCCATATATTTTCCAAGGTTTTTTACTGACCTTTTTGGTCCATTGGGGATACTTTTGATATGTTATTACTCAGTAAGGAAGATCGAACTAAATTTTATTTTTTTGATTTTGTCGCTAATTTTAATTAATTTAAGAGCATCATTAATGCCGCCTATATTCACGTATGCTTTATATGTATTTGTAAATCATTTTAGACGGACAAATGAGATGAATTTATACTCTTTATTCCTAATGATATTAATTATATTAAATTTCTTTCTATATAAAGGTTTTTCAGATACGTTTATACAAAACAATAATTTTTACGACAATAAGTTGTTTAATATTATTTTTTTACTAGGATTTAGGGAGGGAGCTGCTAATGAAGGGTTTGAGACAATATTTTTTCATGGAGGTTTGAGTGGCTATATGCAGTTTTTAATTTCTATTATGTTGTTAATTATGCACTTTATTGGAATATATGGACTTTTAAAATTTGCCTTCGTAAAAAATTTATATGAACTCTCTTCAGTGCTTACAGTTTTAATTGTTCCATTGATCGCAATAAGTCACATGAGATATCTTTTACCAATTATCCCTTTATTATTATTTGCCTTTAGTTGGTATTTATTTAGGAAAAACTAGTTTGCCTACATTTTTTAAATACTATACATATATTTCATTATTTTATATTTTAGAATTGATGATATTTTTCTTATTAAAAGATATCTTAGCAAGCCTTATATTATTAAATTTTATAATTCGATTTATTTTCGTCGTGCTAACGTCTTATATTTTGAAAAACTTTGTTTTTAAAGGCGATGGATATTTTTATACTATCTTTTATTTGATCGCACTTTTAAATCCAATTGGGTCTTCGCTTATTTTATATATATTGACTAGCTTTATTTTAAAAAGTTTATTATTGGCAAAATTTGTGTCTGATGTGATTGTTTCTCTTATATCTTTTTCAATTATTAATTTATTAAATAAAAATAAATAATTATTTATTAATTTTTGATTCTAATATCGTTATCTTTCTGGTTAATTTTGTTATACGAGAATTAACTTCATCAAACCTATTTAGTGTAATTATAATAGTTAGGAAAATTGTAACTAAACCAAAATAAAGATATAACAATGTTGCATTTTCAACACCAATAAATAATGCAATACGATTAACATACTCAGCGCTTAATAAACTTATAAATCCAAACATTGAGCCAACTATTAGAAACAATCTTGCAAAAATGCTTGAAAAAGGTCTCAATAAGCCATAAAAAAATAAAAGAACAAATATAATTAAAAATAAATACTTTACGATCATAACAATTTAATAATCATTTCATTTCCATAATTTAAGTAAGTCTTCAATTATTAGTAATCCATTTAATAATTTTTGACCTTTCTTAATTGAGTAATTAGTATACTTTATATCTGTTGGCATCTCTTTATAATCTATCTTCTTCTTTGCTACTTGCGTTATTAGCTCTGATTCGTAAGAGTAAGATGAAAACTGTAATTCTAGTTCTTTGATAGTACTAACTTTGTATGCCTTTAGTCCATTATGCGCGTCAGAAAGGATTACGCCAGTTACTAAATCTGTTATTCTAGCAATTAATTTAAGAACAATTCTTTTTACTTTAGGTATATTTTTAGAATGCTTTGGAAATCTTGTTCCAAAAATAATACCTTCTTTACATATCAGTATTTCTTTTGCCATTGCAACAGCATCATCAACAAGATGCTGACCATCAGCATCAAAAGTAATAACAGCCTTTGCATTAGGAATATTTGAAACATAATCAAATCCAGTTTGAACAGCCGCTCCAACTCCTAAATTAATTTCATGACTCAATACTTTAATATCTAATTCATTAATTATTTCTAGGGTTCTATCATTTGATCCATCATTTACAACAATTACATTTGGAAATTTTTTTAATAAGTTATTAATAATATCTTTAATTACTTTTTGTTCATTAAAAGCAGGAACTACCACATAAATGTCCTTGAATAGCATAATTACTCTTTTTCAAGCCAAGATTGAAACATTAATATAGGCCACAAAAAAGTTATATTATTAACTTTGCCGTTTAAATGTTCTTTCCATTTATTAAAAACTATTTCTTCATTAAAAAAGCCTTCAGACTTTAGTCTATCTTTGTTAAGAAGTTCCTCGCACCAATCTTTTAAAGGTCCTCTAATCCATTCATGAATAGGTACGCTAAAACCCATTTTTTCTCTTTTTGTAAGTGATTCAGGAAGAAAATCTTTTAATATTTGATGCAATGGCCATTTTGATTCACCCTCTTTTACTTTATATGAAATTGGAAGCCTCCAGGCGAACTCAACAATATTATGATCTAAAAAGGGTACTCTAGTTTCCAATGACGTTCGCATAGCAGCTCTGTCAACTTTTGTTAAAATATCATCTGGTAAGTAGTTAATTGTATCTGTTGCCATCATTTGTTCTATATTTGAAATGCCTCCAAAATCAGGTTTTAAATAATCAAGCTTTGTTTCTTTTAAATATCCATCATGAACAACCTCTTCTGGGAAAGGTATTTGAGTGATTACATGTGTATAAAGTTCATGTATTGTCTTGCTATGAATCAAGCTAGTTCCAGAAATTATTCTTTTCGATAAATTATTTAGAGTTTTTGATTTGTACTTTGAATATATGGATTTTTCAGGAAGTGGATATTTAAGTATTTTTGAAATAAGATTTCTCGTTGATAGTGGAAAGTAATTAATTTTTTTCCAAATACCATCAATATGATTATATCTACTATATCCTCCAAATAATTCATCGCCACCATCTCCAGATAGAGCCACAGTAACATCATTTTTTGCTAGTCTAGAAACAATAAAATTAGGTATTTGGGTTGGATCCGCAAACGGCTCACAATATATCGAATGCATATCTGGAATAACTTTCATAGCATCATTTGCGTTAATATATAGTTCTGTGTGATCAGTACCTAAATGATCTGCAATAGACTTAGCATATTTAGCTTCATCAAACCCTTTTTCATTAAATCCAATTGTAAAAGTTTTAACTGGTATATCTGATTGTTCTTGCATTATTGATACGATTGTAGATGAATCTACTCCGCCTGATAAAAAAGCTCCAAGAGGTACGTCAGAAATCATTTGAGACTTCACAACATGTCTTAATAGGTTTTTTAAATCTTTAACAGCTTCGTTTGGAGTTCCTTTATAATCTTCGGTCGATCCTTTTTTAATAATTTCGCTAGCATCCCAATAAGTAAATATCTTTGGTTCCTGTTTAGATAAAGATACTTGAAGTATTTGACCTGGTTCGAGTGAAAATATATCTTCATAGATAGAATAAGGATTTGGTATATAAGCATGCTTCAAAAATAAAGATAACGACCCCCGATCAACCTTTAGATCAATATTTGGAAAGGACTTAAGAGCTTTTAGCTCAGAACCAAATAAAAATACTCTACCTTTGGTGGTATTTTGCCACCCATAATAAAATGGTTTTTCTCCAAGTCTATCTCTAGCCAAAGTAAGTATTTTATTTTTCTTATCCCATAAAGAGAATGCAAACATTCCAATAAATTTTTTAATTGAGTTTTCTACACCAAAAGTTTCGAATGCACGTAAAATAGTTTCTGTATCAGAGTGTCCTCGCCAAGAAATATTATTATTGTTCTTTTCTATTTCGGATCTTATTTGAAGATGATTATAAATTTCTCCGTTAAATGCTATTACGTATCTTCCATTTGATGATTCCATAGGCTGATGTCCTGCCTCGCTCAAATCCAGAATTGATAACCTTCTATGACCAAGAAAAATCCCATCTGAAAAACTATTCCAACTACCAGAGTCGTCAGGGCCTCTATGTTTTATTGAATCAGTCATTTTTTTAATGACTGCATCATAATTCATCGATGAAGAGACTTGTGAGTCAATAAGAAATCCGGCAACACCGCACATTATTTAACAGCCTCTTTATAGACATCTATATAAGATTTAACCATTCTTTTAGTATTGTATTTTTGATTTACAGTTTTTAAAGCATCTTTAGAAAGTTTTTGTGATAGGTGAGAGTCTTCCATAATTTTAATCATAGCTCTTGTTATTGCATTTATATCTTTTGATTTGACAAGTAATCCATTTTTTTTGTTTTTAATAATTTCAGAATTTCCTCCTACTTTTGTTGCAACTATAGGTAATCCTGAAGCCATTGCTTCTAATATAGCATTTGAAAAACCCTCAGTATGAGAGGCACAAATATAACCGTCCATAGCCAGAAGAATTTCTGGGATGTCATCTCTAAAGCCTAAAAATTTTATTTTACTATCTAGGTCCAGTGTTAGGACCAAATCCTTCAACTCACTTAAAGTTCCATTATCTTTACCAATTAAAAATAATTTTGAGTTATATTTTATATGAATATTCTTGAAAGCATTGATCAAATCTTTATGACCCTTAATACTTGAGAAATTTGCAACTTTTGCCCACGCAAAATCAGAATTAGATAATGAAAATGCTGATCTTATGTCATTAATACAATAATCTTTAACATTAAATTTTTCTAAATCTATTCCATTCCTAATGCATATAACTTTATCTAAATCAACAGAATCAATATTTATCATTTCATCTATAATTGCTTCACTGTTAACTATAATTTTGTTTGAAAGAAAATTACTAATTTTGTCTACGAGTCTCCACCTTTTTTTTAAGTAATTAAGCTTAATTAATCCTCTTCTGCTAGTTATTGTATATTTAGCACTTGAAATTAACCCAGCTAATGAGCCAAAGAAATTTGAAAGTGGTAAAAAAGCATGGACTATTGCGGGATTCTTTAACCTTATTGTTTTGCATAATAATATAAATCCTTTAACAAAGGATTTAATATTTCTGCTTGACTGCAAATTGCCTTCAATAAGTTCAATATCTAAGTCTGTTGCCTGTTTTGTTAATGTGCCGCCACTTCGAAGTGGAAAGAGTGTGACATTTATATTTTCTTTTTTTAGTCCATAGGCTAATTTAATTACCTGAGACTCGGCGCCTCCTCCATCAAGAGAATCAATAACAATAATTACATTTGTATCATTAAGATAATTTTTTGAAGACGAATTCATTGCAGCCTATACCACCTCCGCAAGTCTTAAGCCTTTTAAGTACAAAATTTCTCTCAGCAAAAAAATCAAAAATTTCTTCAGGTTTTGCAACTTCAAATGGTAGTCCTCCAACCCAGTCAATGACGTCTGTAAATGCTGACATTCCTCTTGCCTCAACCTGAGCATAATTCCTCCAAGTTGAAAAAAACTTACCATCTTGAATTAAATCTCTTAATGTGTTTCTCCACCAAAGTTTAATAAGCATTGGCATCCAAATTATCCATTTAAGGCCGATTGGAATTAAGTTATATATTTTCTTAATTTTAAGCATCCTTTTACTTCGTCCGCCTTGATCGTTGTATATTGATACATAAAAAAAACCATTGCTGTCAACAAGTTGAGAGGCATTGTGTAATGCATTCCACATATCACCAGTATGATGAAGAACTCCCCATGAATAAACTACGTCAAACTTACCTAGATTGTTCAAATACTTTTGATCTAAGGCGTCGCCTGACTCTATTGCCCAATCCCCATCCTCTGGAAAATATCTGCTTTTTAATTCAGTTGTACAAGAAACTGATTGAGGGTCATAATCAAAAGAATGAACTTTTGCGCCTAAACGTCTTGCTGCAAGACTATATAAACCGCTTCCAGAGCCAATATCTAAAAAAGTTTTATTTTCAAGAGTATCGACCTCAAGTAATCTGCATAAAGATTCTTCTGCAAGCTTAATTCTATCTTCATTTAATAGTCGAAGATATTGTGACCAATTTTTACCAAATTCAAATCTTGTACCTTCTGTTACTTCTGATTTAAAAGTCATACTAAAATTAAGCTATCGATTATGATTAAAAAATTATAAACTAAATATTTTGTTATTCCCACTCAATAGTTGCGGGAGGTTTGCTTGAAATATCATACACAACCCTACTAACCTCTTCTATCTCATTTACAATTCGATTCGATACATGTTCCAAGAAATCATAAGGTAGATGAGCCCATTTTGCTGTCATAAAGTCTACAGTTTCAACAGCTCTTAGAGCAATGACTTCAGCATATCTTCTTTCATCTCCAACTACACCAACAGATTTGACAGGAAGTAAGACTGCAAATGCTTGACTAACTTTTTCATATAATCCTGCTTTAATAAGCTCCTCAATATAAATATTATCTGCTTGTTGTAAGATTGATATCTTTTCCTTTGTAATCTCACCAATAATTCTTACACCTAATCCAGGTCCAGGAAAAGGATGTCTATCCAGCATTTCTTTTGGAATTCCTAGCTCAATTCCCAGCCTTCTTACTTCATCTTTAAATAAATCTCTTAGGGGTTCGATTAGATCTAATTCCATTTCTTCAGGAAGTCCGCCAACGTTATGATGAGACTTAATAACTCTTGCTTCATTTGATTCAGAGCCAGATGACTCTATAACGTCTGGATAAATAGTTCCTTGCGCTAAAAACTTTATATCTTTTAATTTTATTGCTTCTGCATCAAAAACATCTATGAAAGTTCTCCCTATAATTTTTCTTTTTTGCTCAGGATCATCAATATTTTCAAGGTGTCTTAAAAATAAATCTTTACTATCAGATTTGATAACATTTAGATTCATATTTTCTTTAAAAGTATTCATAACTTGGTCGCTTTCACCCTTTCTTAATAATCCGTTATCAACAAAAACACATGTTAAATTTTTTCCAATAGCTTTGTGTAACAACAAAGCGGTCACTGAGGAATCAACTCCGCCAGAAAGTCCAAGCAGAACTTTATTATTGCCTACTTTAAATTTAATATCTTCAATTCTTGAAGATATTAAATTATCCATTTTCCAATCGTTACATGCGGCACAAATATTGAAGATAAAATTCTTGAGTATCAATAATCCATTTTCTGTGTGCGTAACTTCTGGATGAAATTGTATAGCATAAATTGGTAAATTTTTATGCTGCATTGCTGCAATTGGCGCAGTGGAGGTTAATGCTGTTAATTCATATTCGTCAGGTAAGTCTTGAACTTGATCACCATGACTCATCCATACGTTAATTTTTCTATTTAAATTTTTGAATAATAATGAGTCTGAAACTATTTCGAGCTCAGCATGTCCAAACTCTTTTTTGTCTGCAGATATAACATGACCACCCATTTGCTCTGCTAAAGTTTGCATTCCATAGCAAATCCCAAGAAGCGGAATATTTAAATCAAAAATTACTTGAGGCACCCTTGGAGTATAGCTGTGTGTTACTGAGTTTGGGCCTCCAGATAGAATAACGCCCTTAGGATTAAGTTTAATTATTTTTTCTTCATCTATATCCCATGGGAGGATTTCTGAATAAACATCAAGTTCTCTTACACGTCTTGCAATTAACTGAGTATATTGGGACCCAAAATCTAAAACTAAAATAGTATCTATAGTTTTGTTGTTAACAGATAAACCGCTCATTAATTATTAGCTTCTTTGATAATTAGGAGCCTCTTTTGTAATCATCACATCATGTACATGGCTTTCAGTCATTCCAGCATTAGTTATTTCAATAAATTGACTGTCTAACTGCAGAGATTTGATATCTTTACAGCCAACATATCCCATACTTTGTCTTAAGCCACCCTCAAGTTGATTTATTACACTTATAACCAATCCTTTATAAGGTACTCTTCCCTCAATGCCCTCTGGAACTAATTTATCTGATTGAATATCCTCATGGAGATACCTATTAGCGTCATTTCTTTCTGTCATAGCACCAATAGATCCCATTCCCCTATACGTCTTGAAACTCCTTCCTTGAAAAAGTTCAACTTTACCAGGCGCTTCTTCAGTTCCTGCAAATAAACTTCCAAGCATAACTGAATCAGCTCCAGCAGATATTGCCTTTGCAATATCACCTGAAAATCTTATACCACCATCTGCAATAATTTTTACGTTGTTTTTTTTAAGTGCTTCTTTTATTTTTAGAATTGCTGTTACCTGTGGAACTCCGATACCTGCAATAATTCTAGTAGTACAAATTGATCCTGGACCCATTCCAACTTTAACAGCATCAACTCCAGCTTTTGCTAATTCCACTGCGGCGTCAGCCGTTGCTATATTCCCACCAATAATTTCAATATCATCAAATGAATTTTTTACGGTTTTTATAGTCTTTAAAACATTTTTAGAGTGGCCATGCGCACTATCAATTACAAAAACATCGACTCCGGCATCAAAAAGCGCCTCGGCTCTTTCTAGTGTATTTTGTTCTGTGCCTATTGCAGCAGCGACTCTAAGTCTTCCAGAACTATCTTTAGTTGCATTAGGGTGTTGTGCGGATTTTTCAATATCTTTCATTGTGACAAGCCCTGATAAATTTTTGTTTTCATCTAGAACTAAAACTTTTTCAATTCTATTTTTATACATTAACTGCATAACATCTTCTTGAGAAAAACCCTCATTAACAGTAACTAGTTTGTCAAAAGGAGTCATTATTGTTGAAACATTAGAATCCATATTTTCTGCATATCTAAAATCTCTCCCCGTAACAATTCCTTTTAATTGTCCATTATCTACTACAGGCATCCCAGAAATGCTAAGTTCATTTGTAAGATTTTTTAACTCTTCAATTGAATTTGTTGAACTAATTGTTACAGGGTCACGAACAATTCCACTTTCATATTTTTTCACTGATTTTACTTCACTAGCCTGTTTTTCAATTGAGTTATTTTTATGTATAACACCAATTCCTCCAGCTTCAGCAAGTGATATAGCCATTTTTGATTCAGTCACTGTATCCATGGCAGCTGACAAAAGAGGCATCTTTAAAGTGATGTTCTCTGTTAAATTAGATGATATGTCTGCCTCACTTGGTAGAAAGTCACTATAACGGGGAAGAAGTAGAACGTCATCGAATGTTAACGCTTTATGTTTTAATTTATCCATATCAGATTATATCCAAACCCGTTAAGAAAAAAAAGGTAATAGATGATTAGAAATCTATACTTTATTCTTAATATTTAAAATTAAATCCTTTAATTCAGGTTTATTTATTTCAATCTCTTCAATGGAAAGGCCATCAAGTTCATGAGGAAATACGAGCCATTTATTAGTTTCATGAAGATAATAATCAGGAACATTATCAGAAAGATTTTTCTCAGGTTTAAAGTAAGGTGTAGCAACTCTTATTTCAGGAGTGTTTTTTTTACAAGCAGATCTTAGATCGCTGATTATTTGTTGAATTGAATGTCCAGTATCATGAACATCATCCACAATTAGCAATCTATCCTCAGATTCTAGCTGCCTAATCACATAATTCAGACCGTATACCTGAACACTTTCTTTCTTTTCATCAATACCAGAATAATACGAAGTTCTAATTGCAACATGGTCAGATTGAATTCCAAGATAACTGAGGAATTCTTGAACAGCTATTCCGATTGGAGCCCCACCGCGCCAAACTCCAACAATATAATTTGGTTCAAAACCACTCTCATAAACGTTCCAGGCTAGTTGGAAAGAATCTTTAAGCAGATCCTCTGATTTTATAAATAATTTATCCATTAAAATGTAGATATTACTTTACATTAGATGGAGATTATAACTGCATAGCTATAATTTATCAGAAGTTATAACTTAATCTAGTCATTACCTGTCTTGGTGGTATT
>CENJ01086587.1_pt1 | contig 15472 bp, 6 predicted proteins | sample 356161 | NCBI WGS metagenome assembly CENJ01 (sample SAMEA2619531, study PRJEB7988) | marine metagenome | biome: marine biome (ENVO:00000447); feature: surface water layer (ENVO:00002042); material: "saline water (ENVO:00002010), including plankton (ENVO:xxxxxxxx)" | depth 5 m
CGAAATGAACACTCTCTTAAGCGGCACCATAAGAAAATTGAAAATATTTGTTATTTGGTTATTCGTACTGTTGCCGAACTTTGCTGGGAATCTTACCGCTGATGAACCGATCATCAGTATTTTCGACTCCTCCTCTTATTTTTATCCTGAGTATTCGAAATTAGGAATGGTCGTATCTCAGGAAATCATCGCAAGTAATGTGGGATCAAAAATCCTTCATGATGGCGGAAATGCCATTGATGCGGCGGTCGCTACAGGCTTTGCCCTCGCAGTCACGTTGCCAAGAGCAGGTAACCTTGGTGGTGGCGGCTTTATGATCATCTACCTTGCTGATCAAAATAAGACCATTTCCATCGATTATCGAGAAATGGCGCCAGCGGCAGCTTATGCTGGGATGTTTCTCGATTCCGTTGGAGAAGTTGACACGGATCTGTCAAGATTTGGCGTTAAATCATCTGGTGTTCCCGGATCCGTCGCGGGGCTAATCCATGCACAAAAGAATTATGGCAAATTAAAACTTAGTCAAGTAATCGCCCCAGCTATTGAGTTAGCAAATGGCGGCTTCCTTATCTCCCCCGAACTAGAGTATTCACTAAGTGCTCGATCAGGGCGTTTAAAAAGAAACCCGTCCTCGAGGAAATACTTCTTTAAAGAGGATGGCTCCAACTACAGTGCAGGAGAATTTTTTTTTCAACCTGACCTAGGAGCAACACTCGAGCGCATTTCTAAAGACGGACATAGAGGCTTTTATGAAGGAAAAACAGCTTCCCTCATCGCGGAGAGTATGACCCACAACGGTGGCCTAATTACACTTAAAGATTTACAGAATTACCGAGTCGTTGAGAGAGAACCGGTGTGCGGAAATTATAGGTTAAGTAAGATTTGTGCAATGCCCCCGCCGTCCTCGGGTGGAGTCCACCTAATTCAAATGCTAAACATACTCGAAGGATGGGACCTTAAGGCATTGGGCCACAACAGCGCAGAATACATTCACCGCCTTGTAGAAGTGATGCGCCACGCATATGCAGACAGGAGTAAATATCTGGGCGATCCCGATTTTTTCCCAGTGCCAATCGATCAGATTATTGATAAAAGTTATGCCGCAAAACTTCGCAGTAATATCAGCTTAGTGCGAGCCAGCATCTCATCCGACATTGAGCCGGGGCTATCAATAGACCTCGATGATCTGATCAGGTTCAGAGAAAAAAAAATAGACGAGACTTCTGAGACTACACATTTTTCTACCTGGGACAAATGGGGTAACGTAGTGAGCAACACGACTACATTAAACTTTAGCTACGGAAACGGTAGATCTGTTGCAGGAGCCGGGTTCTTGATGAATAACGAGATGGATGATTTTTCAGCAAAAAATGGGGCATCAAACGCGTACGGCCTGATTGGTGGTGCCGCCAATGCTATAGAGCCCGGCAAGCGACCCCTATCCTCGATGACACCCGCAATTGTTTTTGATTCCTCAGGCAAACCAATACTAGCGACCGGCAGCCCAGGAGGGGGCACCATAATAACCGTAGTCCTCCAAATTATTCTCAACGTGCTTGATTTTAAAATGAACATCGCAGAAGCGTCATCGGTGGCGCGTATCCATCACCAATGGCAGCCAGACAAACTATTCTATGAATCTGGTGTTTCTATAGACACACTTAATCTGCTAAAAACCATGGGTCACACAATTGACAAGAAAACTAGGAGATTGGGAGCTGTGCAGAGCATACAAAGGTCGCATGCCATGGGTGTTTTCGGCGCCTCAGATCCACGAAGAGCTGGCTCCGGGGCCATAGCTCAATAACTTTCAGTTAGTATCTTTTCACACAAATACGCCATCTTGATCCACCTCAATAAGTAATGGTTTTTGTGTTTATCGAAATGATATGAATTTTTGAATGACACCAGTATAATCCCTGAAGATTCACAATAGCTGACAAAAAGACGAAGCTTTATCAATGGGGGAAATTTATGCCTGGCAAAAGTTTAATAGATGTGATGCGCACATTTCATAGTAACAAAAGCGAACTTTTACACATCGTATTCTTACTGCTCATGTTATCGGCGTCTGCGTCTGCAATTGCGCAAGATGACTTAGAGGAAATAGTCGTCGTTGGCTCGCAAATTCAGGGTGCGACCGTGACCGACATATTACCTGTTACAGTAATCTCGTCGGAAGATATAGAAGCACTTGGCATAGAATCTGGTGATGAACTTCTTGAAAATCTACCTGAGATGGGACAAAACATGTTCCATGAGAGCGCCGAAACTGGCGGGCTCAACAGCTCGAGGGGAGATGTAGGAGCCTATAACTTAAGAAATCTCGGGGTCGGTAATACTCTCGTTCTTCTTAACGGACGCAGGCTTGTCAACTCCCCCTCTTTTCAGACTGAAATTATTGGCGGAGGTTATACCCCAGTAAGCACGGTTAACTCGAACCTGATTCCCGCAAACCTTCTCGAGCGAGTCGAGGTGTTACGTGATGGTGCGTCCGCATTGTACGGAGCAGATGCACTTGCGGGAGTGGTAAATAACGTTACTGACACAAACTTTGAGGGGTTAACAGTAAGATCCCGTACCCGAAACTACGGAAATTACTCGAATACTGATAGTGAGACAACAAATACAATAGACCAGCAGTTTAGTGTCGAATTTGGAACGTCACTAAATGAGGATAAGTCTCACGTTACTCTTAATTACAGCTTTTTAGATAAAGGGCATATGCGAGCCAATTCCAATAACCGTTGGGCAGCCGGTGACCTGAGTTCATTTGTGCCAGAGGCAAGCGAATACCGTCAAAGCAGCTTCTGGAGCACCCAAGGCGATGCATTCTTCGATCAGACTTCGTCCAATGGGGCCTTGGGGCGGTTCGACTTAGTTGCCAGTGCAAATATAATGGACGATTTTATGAATGCAACTGATCCGGTAACAGGATTAGCTTTATATTCCAACCCAGCAGATCCAAGAGGCTACGTCGATTCCGGGGGAGAATTTGTGGTATATCGTGACAGCGATCCTCGCTGTCTTGAATCCGAAAATGGTGTTACGACGCCCTACAATACTGGCTATGGCACCTGCATCGTCTCTGAGAGTGGGCATCCGGTGCCGCGATACAGCACTTCAGAAACGCGATGGATCCGGGGGGATTCTGAGCGACATAATCTCTTTGCAACATTCAGCCATGAGATCGACAAGAACGTCCGTCTTTATAACGAATTTGGTTTTTACCAGTCTTCTTATTATGCTGAGCGTTCCGGATCTGGACAGTTCCCCTACAAGTTCCGTGTAAGTGGAGCATCCTACTATAATCCAATGCGTCAGCAACCACACCTTTTGGCTCCAGCGCACCCAGGTGCAGAGATGTGGGTTGATAACCTTAGATTTCTTGATCGCTCAGGCAAAGTAAGGTCAGCATCTGTGGACAAAACCACGTGGCGGTTCCTACAGGGCGTTGAAGGGTCGAACGGCAAGTGGAGCTATGATGGAGCGTTTCTTATATCTAAGGCTAAATCGGAAGACACTCAACTAAATTCGGTCTCTCGAAGACTCATGCAGGAGGCCCTATTCGACACAACAGCCGCGGGCTATAATTTCTTGTGTGACCCAACAAATCCAGATAGTGCATGTACAACAAACCTCGACAGAACGTTAGTCTCGGTTGGAAAGAAACAAATCTCAGAGCTCACACTATTCGATATCAAGATGAGTACAGATGAGCTATTCGAGATCTCCTCTGTCCCAGTCGCGTTCTTGGTGGGTGCAGAGGTACGGCACGAATCTTTAGAAGAGGATCGTGATGATCTTCTTTCAGGGTCGGACTCCTTCGAACATCTTATTTGGATCGGGACATCTGAGATAAGTCAAAGTAGCTGTTTTCTGAGCGATCGCACTACGGGAGAAATGCTGGCAACCCCGGATCCCAGGTGCTCTACCCCAGCAGAGACCTACCCATTCATAACCGGGATTGCGGGTGGCACAGGCGGAGCAGACTTCAATGCAGAGAGAGATACAATGTCACTTTTCACAGAGTTCTCCGCATCAGTAACAGACAATCTTGACGCTCAATTAGCCTTTAGGTTCGAGGATACATCCGACTACGGATCAGAGCTTGTTTGGAAATTTGCATTTGGCTGGCAGCTCAACGATAGCGTCCTTGTTCGTGGATCTGCTCAGACGTCTTTTCGCGCCCCTGACCTCGTCACGCTAACGCAGAGCTACACTCACAGACTAAATAGCAGTCAACAGGATTATACCCGAGCCCTCATAGAGGACGTCGATAACCGGCTTGATGACTGGTTGTACCGACGGGTAATTAACAACCCCAACCTAAAGTCAGAGACTGCTCAAAATCTCTCGTTTGGTCTCGTTCTCCAACCACTCGATGAGCTTACGATCACGTTAGATGCCTTTCAGATTGTCAAAGAGAACACTATCGGAAACCTTGGTCAAACTAACGAGGGAACTCTGGATTTTCTCTTGAGATCTCAAGACGCTGAATCACGAGGTTTTGCTGCACTAACGAATGATACCTTCGAGGCAACCTGTGGAACAGCATCGATCCGAGACACAAATCTTGAACCGGGCTTGATAACGACAACTTCCACGCAGCACAACACTCGAGTCGTGCGGCCTGCGACCACATCGGAGGATCGGGGAGGGGATTGGGATACCACGCAGACATCTAAGGAAAATGGCTTCTGTCCTGTGGGCCGGAACGACTGGTTTTTTGCGCAATCCATCTACGATAATTTCGGTGATCGTACTATCGAAGGATTTGATTTAGGGGTTTACTACACCTGGGAAAATGACATAGGAAGTTTTGATATCCGATACAACGGAGCTTTCACCACTCGACTAGAGCAAGAGGCAGTGCCTGGAAGTGACGCAGATAAGATACTACAAGCACAACAAAGCGGGTACTTCGACGGGATTATTGATAGGCTTACAGTCGGTAACGACGAGGTCACAGACCTGACCATAAATGTGCGGGGTTTTGGCGATATTTTGGGCACAAACAGCCTCTTTGAGGAGAAGCACTCGATGCGACTCTCCTGGCGAAAAGAGGATTGGAGTGCCTCACTAACGGCACGTCATGTTGGCGAGACAACTCAGCCAACCACAACACTACCAGATGGGCTGGTATGGGTAATTGAATCGATGACAACTTTGAATGCCAACGTCGCATACAGATTTGATGTCGGTGACGCGCGTGCCAAAGTTACCTTCGGCGCCAACAATGTTCTCGATGAGCGGGCACCACTCGCAGTTGCTACCTATGGTTATAACCCTGCGCTGCATAACGATTATGGTCGTAGTTTCTACGTCGACATAAAAGCCTCGTTTTAAATGATTTAGCAACCCCAGATCTTTGTTACGAAGATCTGGGGTTTTTAAAAGGTATCGCAGTGACTTCAAATCAAGCGACCCAAAATAAATATCCGGTAAAACATCAACGTATCGGGCTATTTTTAGGTCCTTTACTCTTTATTTTTTTCATGCTCGTAGACGGAAATCAGGTTTCAATGTCACAAGCGGCATGGAGGACCGCTGGGGTGGCACTTTGGATGGCGGCTTGGTGGGCAACAGAGGCGGTACCTGTTCCGGTCACAGCCTTCCTACCACTTATCACATTTGACCTCCTTGATATCGTCTCTCTTAAAGAGGCAGCTGCTCCGTACGCCCACCCAACGATCTACTTATTCCTCGGGGCATTTATACTCGCCATCGCTGTAGAACGCTGGGATCTTCACAAACGAATCGCCCTCACAATACTCTCCCGAGTAGGAACAGATGGAAAAAGGCTTGTGGGAGGTTTTATGGTTGTTGCAGCATTGTTATCAATGTGGATGACAAATACCTCCACCACAATGATGTTAATGCCGATCTCACTATCCGTTGCGACAATGATCATAAGCAACAGTAACCACTTATCAGAGAAGCAGCAGGATGATTTCCAGGTCGCAATGTTGTTAGGGCTCGCCTTTGCGGCAACTATCGGTGGCCTCGCGACTTTGGTGGGAACACCACCAAATGCGCTTCTAGCGGCCTACTTATCAAATACACACAGCATTGAGATAGGCTTTGCCCAATGGATGCTCGTCGGTGTTCCGGTGTCCATGATCATGCTACCAATTGCCTGGTTAGTACTGACAAGATGGGCCTTTTTCGTAGAAATCGAGGAGACCGATGCCGCAAAGACTTACCTCAAAAAACTGCGCACAGAGCTCGGATCAATCACCGTACCAGAGTCACGGGTAGGAATTATCTTTTTTCTTGTGGTTGTCATGTGGATGCTCCGACGTCCTATAACAGATCTGTTTGGCGTAAGTGGTCTCAGCGATGCAGGTATCGTAATGGCGGCTGCACTCGCTCTTTTTGTAATGCCGAGTGGAAATCAGGTACAGCGATCACTTATGGTCTGGGAGGACTTGAATCGTCTTCCGTGGGGAGTTTTGCTACTTTTTGGAGGGGGGCTAAGCCTAGCGTCTGCTGTGTCCTCAAGCGGACTTGCAGAGTGGTTGGGAGGAAATTTATCTCCTCTAATTGTATTCGGGATTGTTATTTTGATCGTCGCATCCACCGCACTAGTGATATTTCTGACAGAACTCACCAGTAACCTGGCTACCACCGCCACATTTTTACCTGTGGTTGGAGCGATTGCCCTTCAAGCAGATATCCCCTTGCTCACAATTTGCGTGCCCGTAACACTCGCTGCAAGCTGCGCCTTCATGCTACCAGTTGCCACCCCTCCAAACGCAATCGTCTTTGCATCTAACAAAATCACAATACCTCAGATGATTAAGGCAGGCGTCTACCTCAATACCCTCGGCTTAATATTATTGGTTATTATAGGAGTCTGGTGGGCTCCTCAAATCCTTTTGTGATCTGAGCACCAAATGACCACAGTCATCCAATCACCCACACGATTCTTAACTTTATGCATGGTCATATTACTCGGCTGCGCGATAGGAGCCTCTTTGATTCAGTCTTCCGGGAGACAGGTTTCAATCTCCCAGATCGCGCTTCCAACGGAAAATGGTCAACATCTTGCGGCTACACTATTCAAACCAAAAACTGCTACAGAGGAGAATCCTGCACCTTTTATTGTGGTCGTTCCAGGCTTCCAGCGCTCGAAGGAGGCTCTTGCGAATATCGCGATCGAATTATCAAGGAGGGGATTTGTTGTGGCCTCGATCGATCCATACGGGCAAGGCTTCTCCAGCTCATCAATGAGCACACGGTCAGCAACTCATGAGGGCTATGGGCTTTTTGCCCTAGTTGACTACGCCGCCTCAACTGGGAACCTAAATTACATTGACAGATCCAGAATTGGTGCAACGGGACATTCCGCGGGGGGAAATGCAGCGATTAGGGGCGCAAACTATTTTGGTCGAGAAGCTGAGAGAACAGGTGCACTATCAAAGTTACACTCAGTATTTGTGTCTGGTTATGTTCTCACACTCAGAAAATCAGTATTGAAAGATGTTCAGTCCAACATAGGCGTGAGCTATGCCTTGTATGACGAGGGAGCATTTCGAAATAAATTAAAAAACGGTGACATGCGTATAGCACCGGAAGCTCTTGCGGTAGTGAATTCTGGTCGTGGAAAAGGATTAAAGAGTATTAGAGCGGTAGTGCCGGGACGGTTCTATGGAGATTTGGACAAGCGCGCGCTTCGTGTCGTGCACAACGAGCCTCTTCTTCACCCCTTTCAGCCTTATAATGGAGAAGCGACCGCCAACCAGATCGCGTACTTCGAGCATGTTTTTAACCATTCGTCGGGCCTGGCCACCCATGACCAGATTTGGCATTGGAAGGAGTTATTTGGGCTAGTCGCTTTTGTTATATCGTTAATTGCAATAATCCCTCTCGGGAGAATACTCCTCACCACCACCACATTTCATTCGCTTGTACACAGGGTGCCGGAGGCCGCACCTGTGCCAACCGGGACTGGTCGAATAATCTTTTGGAGTTTATTTTTTGTCGGTGCTGCAATAGCTTGCGCCAGCTTCATACCGATGGTGGACATTTCGAAAAGCCTTTTTGTCGCGGCCTCAAATCGACATCAGACTTGGTTCTTTCCTCAGAGGATGAATAACCCTGTGATGTTGTGGGCCCTCTTCAATGGTCTGATTGGGCTCGCCTTGTTTTATTTAAGCTACAGGTTTTATGGGCGTATGCATGGAGCCAATCCCAAAAACTGGGGGGTAAGAATCGACCGAAACGAACTCGTATTAACGGTTATCGCAGCACTGATAATCTTTAGCCTCTACTACTTGACGCTATTTTTCATAAATTACCTTTTTCAAGTCGATTATCGCTTCTGGTTTATAGGAGCCAGGGTATTTCAACCTGAAATGCTCATACTACTGGGGATGTACGTCCCATTTTTTCTTGTCTTTTTTATGGCAAACTCTCTGAGAGTCAATGCCGCGATGCGTTTTAAAGACGAGTTAGAATGGAAATCGATGCTCCTAGCTGGGATTGCAAACTCGCTTGGCCTGTTCTTTATCATATTCATACAATACACGGTGTTTAGTTTTACCGGCACGGTATATTGGACGCAAAACTGGTTGTATATCAATTTGCTGTTTGGCATTGTCCCCGTCATGTTTATCCTACCGTACTTCAATCGCTACTTTTTCAAAATGACTGGTAAAATTTACCTCGGTCCATTGGTAACATGTCTGATATTTATCATGATTTTACTCACCAATACTGTGTGTTACATACCCATCAAATAGTAGATCCAGAGGACCCTAAATAGGATGAAATTATCCTTGAATTCAATTTCCAACCGAAATACAGCCCTGTCGTCCCTGACACTGCTTTTATTATCATTTGTTGTGTGTGAGCCGTTGTCGTCAAGTCCCTTGTCAATAAAAGAATCTGTTGAAGAAAATGGTAAAGGCAGCTTTATTTTTGATGGCTGGGCTGGTAAACCACTCAAAGTTTTTATCACCGTTCCCCCTAAAACACATCAACAAACCTCTATAGTTATTATACTTCACGGTAGAAGTCGCAATGCGGAAGGTTACAGAAATAGCTGGCATAGTTATGCCTTAGACAACAATTTCATCGCCGTAGTGCCAGAGTTTAAGAGCTCAACATTTCCAAAAGATACATTCAACTGGGGTAACATCCGATCACTTAAGGGTCGAACAGTGGAGCGGAAATTTTGGCTCCTATCCGTAATCGAGCCCCTGTTCGATGAGGTGAGGGGCCAACTCAAAATACAGAGTGATTTTTATAGTCTGTATGGGCACTCCGCAGGAGCTCAAATTGCTCACAGGTTCCTGTATTTCATACCCGATAACCGAGCAAAACGAATTGTTATGGCAAATGCTGGTTACTACACCATGCCGGTCGACACAGTTAATTTTCCGCAAGGTATAAAGGATGTTGATGTCTCTGACACAAATCTAGTCAAAGCTTACTCTAAACGGGTCATAGTGCTCCTTGGAGACGATGACATTGACCCCGAACATAGTTCTCTAAATAAGGACCTACAAAGTATGCGGCAAGGTAGGCATCGCTTTTCGAGAGGACATAGGTTTTACATGAATTCCTTATTCAAGGCCTCGATATTGCTCAAGGTTCCATTTAATTGGTCACTCTCCATCGCTCCCGGGGTCGGACATAGTAATCGCAGCATGGTCAAATATGCCTATCCACTGCTACTCAGAGGGCCTTTAGAGGTGTATTAGGATGGGCTTCTAAAAGTGACAGTGACGATACTCAGAAGTGCTCACAGAAAATCTTTTATTCGATACAAAGGCGGTCTGATAGTAATCAATGCTTTTGTGCATGCCTAATCAACCCAAAAAATTAAATTAATATGCGAAACAAATCGGACCGCAAAGACAGGTAGGACGTATCTAAATAAAATGAATTAATCCTTTGGAGTATGGGTATGGATAACGCACACAACGATACTAATCCTGAGTTTCTTGTGATAGGACAGAATATGGAAAGGGTCACTACCATTTATGGTGCGTTCCTCATTGTTTGGGGTGTTGCAGTGAGTACCATAAGCGGTAGCGGAAGCATCACATCACTAATCCCAAGCATGATCGGTCTACCAATGGTCATTCTAGGAATAACCTCCTCACTTCTACCGAAAACCAAAAAAATGCTCATGCACATAGCAGTTCTGATAGGACTGTTTGCATTCATTGGAGGAGCAGATTTTTTTCGAGGATTTTCTTCAGCAGAGGGAGCTTTTAGTAATCCCTGGGCGGCCATATCAAAGCTGATGCTCTTTACTACAGGATTTGTCTTCACAATCCTGTGCGTGAAGTCATTTATCTTTGTGAGAAAGAATCGTGAAGTCACCAGAAGTGAGTGAATCTAATAAACTAAAAGCCAGGTACCATTGTAGGTTTCCGATTAGTAATGTCATTAGGTGGAAGATAGTCTTAATCCTTTGAAGTGAAGCTAGAATGGTCCTGATTGACTATTTGCGTTACCCCAAATGGAACTCCATACGCTTGTTCCATTTATATAGTAAACGGCATTATCGTGGATGAACGAACGGTTACGGTTATCCCACCCACTGGGCGTAGTGATTCTGCCAACTTCAAATATAGACGCTAAGCTAGGGATAGACTTGTTTCTCAACTCAAACATATACAACCGGTCCTTGTTCTGGTAACCAGACGCGTCGCTATAAAGACCCATACTTACAGGTACCAAAAAACGATCTAGGTCATCATTAATCTGTTGATACGTGAAGGCATGTCTATTATAGCGAGCTTCTGAATAGCTCCAACGTGCATTCTCGTCTGAACCTAGCACCATCGCCCCAAGTGACGACGGCAGGTTCATCCGTCCGACATCGAACAATTCTAGCTTTACCAAACCCGACTCATCCTGACCAAGACCTAACAGTAAATTCTCACTTACCGGATGTAAAAAATCAGAGAACCCAGTAACTGTTAATTCTCCGGCGATCACAGGATCGGAAGGTACGGAAAGATCCAGAACATAGAGCGGATCAATGCGCTCAAATGTCACGAGGTAGAGGGTATTACCGAAAAATCTAACGCCATAGAGATCTTCATTGGGTTTCCCGATTTCCTGAGGACGATTCTCATTCGGTAGTGTAGAAATCAGATCCATTCTAAGCTCTTGTTCATTCAACTTAAGGATTGACAGTTGGTGATCAAACCGATCGTCCGAATCAAAGTCTCGATCCGTCGTCACTACACGCAAGTAGCCTTCATACTCATTAATCCGAAAGTCTCGATTACCATTAAGATATAGTGCGCCCTCGACAACTCCAGAGCCCAGATAATTCAAATCCGACGACAAGTCATATCCATGGAGAATAGTTTTCGATTTGGCTGATGAAGTATTAACCTGCGTGAGGTAAATTGTATTTTCACTCACGTAAATACCATCCGTCGACTCGAGATAGCACCTTGCCTTCGATAAGGAATTTGACACCAGATCTATTGCAAATACTATCGTCAATGTTGGATATCCAATCTTAACGGGAGCCTGTTCATTATCTCGATCAAAAAGAAAACAATCCTGTGATTTAATCGCTTCTGAGGGTTCTCCATCAACGGTGACCTTGGGTAAGATATCGGTGACTGTAAGGTTATTAAGAAGTTGTTCATTTTCGGTTTGTTGCTCAGCAGTTGGGGAATACTCAAATCCCCTTATCGATGGGGTGTGTCGAGTAATGAAATAGATAATATTGCCTTTTCTCCTGCTGCTCACAAAACCTCCCTCCACTTCAATGTTAAATTGACTTGTAGGATTCCCTATGTCACTTATGTCATAAATATCAAGAACAGTAGTCTGCTCCCTCCATCTCGAGACCCGCAAGAACTCACTTCCATAGGAGCCCCACCAGCCAGATGAGCTGATTGCCGAGAGCTGAGAGCCACTCACATAGAGACCTTCTACAGTATGCAAAGTATCCAGCTCAATAGACGAGACCTGCTCAATGGACGCGGTAGCTGGCTCTGTCCTCAAGATTCGGATCCTACGTTTATCTGTCTGAGTCGGCAGAACATTTAAAGCTGAACTGGCAGTAGGATCCTCCTCAACAATAACGTCGTCCATGATAAAACAGCAGTCCATGCTCTTACTTGGAGCAATAAACATATGATCACCGTTATACTTGACATAATCATGCTCATCAACATTCTTCTCAAGAGTGTACGTGGTGGTATAGTTTTCTGAGGGGGTGACTGCATCAGATGCAGTCACCTCAATTGAGGGTAGAAACAGCGCGCGTTCCGCCATATTACCCTCGGTGAGTGTTATCAGCCCCTGGCGAACACTGTTAATAATCTCGGAATCGGTTTCTGCTCGAATCAGCATACCTTGAGGTGCTGGTTTTTCATTGACAACAGGATCATTATTGATATCACCAGCATTATTATACGCGCTACCTCCTCCTCCCCCACAGGATATGAGGACCGACGCTATAATGGCCAATAAAACTTTTGGGTAGTGAGCACACATCCGAACTACTCCAATCTACTCGTTTTTTTTATAAGGTCTGATCTTGCACTCATCGCAGTCTATTGTATGCCAATATTTGGAACAAATCTCAGTAAAACCATCAAGGATAAAAAACAACTCCTTTACATTTACCGACTGATTTGAACATCCGGTGCGGTCATCATGGTATAAACGGCAAGTCGGTTGCGGTTCATACTATTTGAATAGGTCGACAGACGCTGGGTAAGAAAGTTTATGAAAGTATCTGTTCCAGAACCGACGTTAACTTCCTGCCCAATATTAGTCATCTGTCCTGCGTTGAGATAAAAATCTAAGAACCTCACTATAGCCTCAGCTTTTAATAAATCAGTTCCCATCGTGCTCTCCCAAACACTATCGAGGACTTCATGGTCTAGCTTAACCCTAAACTGATCCCTCGTGTAGGTGAGATTAAAATTTGTATATCGACTGCTTCTACTGAGACCAGCTGAGCTTACCAAGCTAGAAAAAACATTGAATGTATTGAATATCTGACTTTCTGTTACAAGCTGAAGTTCGGGTGACACCAACGAGTTACCAGCTATGAGTCCAGTTGGTGCGAAGTCCGGTGAGAAAAAGTTGAATACCGAGGGAGCGCGAAGGACCTCTTGCCCGATAGCTTGCATGTTACCAATCCGCAGGAGTGTAGCCTCAGGATCAAATCTTTCAATATTACTATGACCCACCCCGGGAATCGCATCATTATCGACTGCATAAGACTCGCCCAGCGGGATTTCTGAACTAGCTCGCAGTAGCCTTAACACGGATGTGAGATGGAGCAGCGGTTCCTTGAACTTTCCATAGCTGGGAGAATTAATGGTCGCAGGGTTTCGAGCCTCGGGGTCAAGAAGAATCGCCTTGATCACAGCACGGAGATCTCCCTGCTCTCCAAAGGCAGTTGCAACACGCTCTATGTAGCCGGGGCTGGGATTAGACGTCACAAATCGCTGTATTAGTTTCCGCGAAATGAAAGGAGCGGTTGTCCCATGTCCCACCAAGTAATCGAGAACCTGCTCAAGTTCTTCATTTGCGGATGAGATACTTATCGAACTACTCGCGCCTATTTTTTTTGTCTCACCACTATCCTCGAATAATATCTTCTCACCAAAGTCATGGTGGGCCGTGAAGAATTTCATCGGGTGCGTCCACCGGTGTTGGACAGAATTGTTAAAACTATTGCCCCTTGAGAAATTAGTATTGTCAATAACTGAGGTGCCATTATTAGTTTTACTGAAAGAAAGGCCGGTCATTACACGTGCCAGCTCACTGATAACAGAGTTATCATAAGTTTCTATTGGAAGGTTGTTTTCTCCTAACTTGATAGATCCATTTTTTTGTCTGTGAACGAGGCCAAAGGTAAACAGCTGCATCACCTCTCGAGCATAGTTCTCGTCAGGGTAAGTTCCCTTTGCCGGGTCCTCTTTCTTATTCCTGAGATGGCTAAGGTATAAACCCATTACAGGATGACGAGTCACATCTCCCAACAACTGCCGATATGTCCCAAATGCATTTTCTGCGAGAGTATCCCAATAATCAGCTGCACCTCGGTGGCCATTTCTCACCCCAGCGTCCTGATCGCTCACCACTAGAATCTCGCTCAACGCAAATGTCATCCGCTGCCGCAGCTGATCCCGACCATAAATTGCCATTGGCCAAAAAGCATCTCTTCTCAGATTTTCCTCCGGCTCAGGCCTATCGCAACCTGCATTCCGAGTGATATCACAAGAAAGGAAGAGAGGGATAGTCTCATCCAAAAGTGTAAGCATCTCAGTTTGCGGTTTTTCGAACTGGCTATCTATCCAACTTTCGTAGGCAGCCATCCGATTCTCTCCATTTTCTTCGATAGTCGCCCTAAGTTCGTTGTAACTTCGCTCCGTCGAACCGAATGTAGATTGATTCAAAAACCTAACGACGTCGGTATCCACCTGAGTTTTTGTTAGACTGGCATAATTGGCAATCTCTCCGCCCTCAGAATCTGTTGGCGCATTCACATTAGCATCAAAAACCAGAGTTGCCGAAATCTCGCCATTTGGGTATTCCGCAGTGTGAATATTTATGTAAAATTTCCCCTCAAATAGCGCATCCAACACCTGCTGCTCTGTTGTATATATACCTCCAGGCGCCATATCCCATGTAAAGGAGCTTAAATGTCCGTCCTCGTCAAGCAATGACTCTTCTATATCCCTCACGATGGTCCCAGAGGGCAGTAGATGGATATGCTGATCCGTCCTTGTCGAACCGAGATTAGAGAAGTTATAGTTCAGCACACCGGCGTCGTTATCGCCCTGTAGCACAAAGCTAAGCAGCCCAGAGGCGACAGTATCCGCACCGTCTTGCGGCCCAAATGCACCTAAAAAGACTCTTCCATTTTCTGGCGCATTATTAGCATCGCTTACAATTACCGACCCCGCGACATCAGTACTAAGCTCATATCCTTCCTTGGGTTTCAGGGTTAAAGTTAGTGTTTCAGGAACTTCTTTCACAGAATCTTGTGTGGCTAAGACTTCAATCACCCGGAAATTTTGATTCTCCGCCAACCTTAGGGTCGTACCAACGCCCTCACCGTCGCTATAGGACAGGCTGATATCAGCCTCGCTCACCGAACCTCGAGTTGGATTCTCGTTACCCGATATCTGAAAGTCAATATCAAGCTCCACAGGATCTCCGGTCCTCTGAATCTGAAACTTTCCGAGCTGATTATTTGCTTCATAAGCATTTGCCTCCAAGACCGTGAGGCTTATGCTCGGAGTCGCTGACCGTGTTTCATCCTCCGGAAAATCATCGCTAACATCCTCAACGCCATCATTGTCATCATCAGGGTCCGCATTGTTTCCAATGCCATCCCCGTCGGAGTCAACACTCTCGTTTGCGTCAAGTGGAAATGCGTCTGCAGAATCGGAAACCCCATCATTGTCATCATCATCATCCTCATTGTTCCCAACCCCATCTGAATCGGTATCTCGTGACTCAG